>Ga0224512_10001520_pt1 | contig 22315 bp, 24 predicted proteins | sample SF_May12_sed_USG_4_FD_169103 | JGI IMG/M metagenome (GOLD analysis project Ga0224512, IMG submission 169103) | Sediment microbial communities from San Francisco Bay, California, United States - SF_May12_sed_USGS_13 | ecosystem: Environmental > Aquatic > Marine > Sediment | place: USA... | reverse complement strand
TAGAAACTATGCCTCGCACGTTCGAGAAATGGGGCACGACCCGGACCGGGATCTGCCGTTCTTTTTCATGAAGCCGCCGGATGCAATCGTCGAGAGTGAGGGCAGCGTTGCTTACCCGCCGCAAACCGCGAATCTGCACCACGAAATGGAGCTCGTCGCCGCGATCGGCAGGCAAGGGGCCGGTATCTCGGCGGATGAGGCCAACGGCTATATCTGGGGTTACGGCGTTGGTATCGACCTGACGCGCCGCGATCTCCAGGAGGAAGCCAAAAACCAGGGACGCCCATGGGATGCCGGCAAGGGCTTCGATCAGTCGGCGCCGATCAGCGCGCTGCATCCCGCGGCGGAGATTGGCCATCCGAGCACAGGCCGGATCTGGCTCGAGGTCAACGGTGAGATCAGGCAGGATTCGGACATCGACAAGCTGATCTGGAGCATACCCGAGATCATCGCGCACCTGTCGGGCCTGTTCACGCTCGAGCCCGGGGACCTGATCTACACCGGAACGCCTGCAGGCGTAGGGCCAGTCGTTGCGGGCGACCGCCTTAGCGGTGGCGTCGACGGCGTCGACACCCTTATTATCGATATCGTTTGACCCCGGGGGGCCGTTGTCGGCCTGCAGGAGGTTACGATCGCCGCGCCGAGACCCGAACAGGACCCGAGCCAGCTCGCTTTCACGCAACGCGTGGGGCGCGAGCAGCTCGTGCCGCTGTGGAATTTTTTCAGTGAGTGGTTTACGCACGAGCCGCGCGTCGCAGCGCAGCCATACCTATGGCATTACGATGGCCTGCGCGACCTGCTGCTCGAGTCGGCCGACATCATCAGCGCCAAAGAAGCCGAGCGGCGCGTGCTCGTGCTGGAGAATCCCGGCCTCGCAGGCAGACATCTCGTCACCGACACGCTGTACGCGGGCTTGCAGGTCATCACGCCGGGTGAGGTCGCGCCGGCCCACCGCCACACGCCCGTCGCACTGCGCTTCGTCATGGAAGGCACGGGCGGTTACACGGCAGTTGAGGGCGAGCGAACCTGGATGGAGCCGGGCGACTTCATCGTCACGCCATCCTGGGCCTGGCACGATCATGGCCACGAAGGCGAGGGCCCCTTCATCTGGCTCGATGTGCTCGACGTGCCTACGATCCGGTTTCTCGGTGCGAACTTCACGGAGCGTTACCCGCAGGAGCGTTTTCCTCAGGGACCGCCCGTTGATGACAGCTTGCATCGTTACGGGACGAATATGCGCCCCGTCGGCTACGCGCGGGAGAGTCTCGCATCGCCAGTGTTCAGCTATCCGTATTCACGTACGCGCGAGGCGCTCGAGCGTCTGAAGCAGCATAGCGAATGGGATCCGTACCATGGGCTCAAGATGGAGTACATCGACCCAACGACCGGCGGTCCGGCGATTCCGACGATTTCGACCTTCATACAGCTGCTGCCGAAGGGTTTTGCAACCGAAACCTACCGGAGCACGGATGGCGGCGTATTCGCCGTTGCCGAGGGTACGGGCACCGTGACGATCGGCACGGGCGAGGCGGCAAAGCAGTTTCGCTTCGCCAAGCGCGATATTTTCTCCGTACCTTGCTGGGCGCCGTACTCGATCGTCGCCGACGAAGAGTCGGTGATCTTCAGCGCGTCTGATCGCTCCGTGCAGACGAAGCTCGGCATTTGGCGTGAGCAGCGTTGATCGATGGCGCTACGGCTCTATACCTATTTTCGCAGCTCGGCGGCCTACCGGGCCCGGATCGCGCTGAACTACAAGGGTCTCGACTTCGAGCCGGTCAGCGTGCATCTGCAGCGTAAGGAGCATCGCACCGAGGACTATCGGCAGCTGAATCCGCAAGCGCTCGTGCCGGCGCTCGACGACGACGGCACGGTCATTCCGCAGTCTCTCGCGATCATCGAGTATCTCGAGGAGATACAGCCCTTGCCTGCGCTCCTACCGAGCTCGCCACAGGATCGCGCGATCGTACGCGCGATGACCCAGCTCATCGCCTCTGAGATTCACCCGCTGTGCAACCTGCGGATCCTCGTTTACTTGAAGGAGCAACTCGGTCAGAACGAGGAGGGGGTCAACGCATGGTATCGGCACTGGATCGCCGAGGGCTTCGGTTCGCTCGAGACCATGGTCGGGCGCCACAGCGGCGACGGGAAGCATTGTTTCGGCAGCTCGATAACGCTCGCCGATGTCTGTCTCGTGCCGCAGATGCTCAACGCGAGACGTTTCGACTGCGATCTCGAACCGTATCCGGCATTGCGACGCATCGACGCGGATTTGTGCGAGAACGAGGCGTTCGCGGCCGCTCACCCGAGCCGGCAGCCCGATGCTGAGTGACTTGCTGGCGTTTGCTGTAATAAAGTTGCTCGAAACTGGAGCCGCGGATTCGTCGGCGTTCTTCGATTAGAACAAGCGAAAAGAGCAGGAGGGGGGATGAGTATTAGACACCCGGGTCGACAGCGAGCACGGCTCGGTTCGGTGGCAGGGGCCGCCGTTTGCGTTGTCGGTGCGCTCGCGAGCCCCGTCTTCGCCCAGGAGCAACTCCCTGTGGGTCCGCCCCCGGCGCCGGATCTGACGGGGCGCTATGCACCGCTGACCTGCGGGCCGAACGGCGCAACCTGTCCGTTCATTGTCGATGATCTCAAGCTCACGAACGTCGGGCGCAAGATGTGGGAAGCCTATGAGGAGATTATCGGCCCGAAGTTCGATTGCGCGCAGGCGACGCCGCCGTCGCTGTTCGCGGATCCGTTTCGCTGGGCCATACATCAACTCACCGACCGCGTTGTCTTCGAGTACGAGAAGGACGACATCATTCGAACCGTCTGGCTCGAAGGGTGGCCTCACGACGAGCCCGGCGCCTACGACGCCTCATGGCAAGGTCATTCGCACGGTTACTACGATGGCGAGGAGCTCGTCGTCGTGACGACGCGGTACCAGTACGATCCGCATGGCATCGAAGACTTCGGCGGGATTCCATCGTCGACGCAAAAGCGAGTGACCGAGCGCTACCGCCGCGACGGAGACCGGCTTCATCTGCAAGCGCTGACCGAGGATCCTCTGATTCTCGAGGAGCCGATCTACTTCGAGTTCGAATATCTGGCCGGGCCCGATCCGCTGATCCTACCCTACGACTGCCAGCTCGATCAGGCACGTTTCCCGACTCAATATGCCGATCCGCGGCGCGGCACGAGCCTCGCCGACTTCGGCGGTCGAGACCCCGATCTCGTGCCTCTGGGTGTCAGCGAGCTAGAACGGCGCGCGAGACAGGCCGAGGAGTGAAACCTGGGCGGGGCGATGGAGCTTGCGAGACGGGAGAGACAGGAGAGATGACATGAGACTACAGGCATCCATGATTGGCTGGGCAGCATTGCTGCTCGCGGCACCGCTCGCGGCGCATCACGCGCAGGCGCCATTTTTCGACCAGAACACCGAAGTCGAGATAGAGGGCATCGTCACACGCTTCGATTTTCGCAATCCGCATCCAGTCCTGTACGTCGACGTCACCAACGATTCCGGTGACGTCGAGGAATGGCAGATCCAATTCGCGAACGCGACGGGCTTGAGGCGCCGAGGCTGGCACAAGGACATCATCGGTCCGGGCGAGCGCATTCGGGCGAGCGGCCATCCGTCCTGGAATCCCGAGACGCACGGACTGCAAGGCAGACGCGTGTTGAAAGAGGATGGCAGCGTGCTTGGCGCGCCCGTCGAAGACTAAGACTACTCGCGCGCGTAGCGGGCCTTGACGATCTGGGCGAGGATCGCGATCGCGATCTCGGCCGGTGCGCGGCCGCCGAGATCGAGCCCCACGGGGCCGGCAATGCGCTCGAGCGTTGCGGCCTCGAAGCCGAGTCCGGCAAGCCGTTCCAGTCGGCCCGCGTGATTCTTCTTGCTACCGAGCGCGCCGATATAGAAAGCGTCCGAGCGCAGTGCAGCGGCGAGCGCGGGCTCATCGATCTTCGGGTCGTGACTCAGCGTCACGAGGGCAGTCCGGCTCGTCAGAGACACCTCATCCATAACGTCTTGCGGCCAGGCATTCAGTATCTCGATGCCCGGAAATCGTTGTGGGGTCGCGAACGCCGGGCGGGGATCGACGAGTGTTGTCGCGTAGCCGGCGATGCGTGCCATGGGGACCAGGGCTTGGGCGATGTGCACGGCGCCAACGACGAGAAGACGGTACGGTGGCGAGATCGTTTGCAGCAGGTAGCGCTGGCCGTCGGACTCGACGACCGATGCGCCGTCGCGCTTGAGCGCCTCGTAGCAATGCGCACGCAAGGTGTCGGGCAGGCCTTCGAGACCGTCGGGTGTTTCGCTGGGGTCGAGAAGCCAGCGCTCGGCCGAGTCGAGGCTACGCAATAGCACGACCGGCCGCTTGTCAGCCTGCGCCCGGACGGCTGCGTCCAAGAGCTCAGCCCTCATTCGATGCGTTCCACGAGTATCTCGATCTGGCCGCCGCAGGCGAGGCCGACGGCCCACGCCTCGTCATTCGTCACGCCGTACTGGAGCAGCTGCTGACTACCCGTCGCAATGACCTCTTGGGCTGCCTCGATGACGGCGCCCTCGACGCAGCCCGCCGAGACCGAGCCTTCGAAGCGGCCGTCGTCGGCGACGGCAAGGTTACTGCCCGGCGGGCGCGGCGAGGAGCCCCAGGTCTTGATCACGGTCGCGAGCGCCACGCGCTTGCCGGCCGCGTGCCACTCGAGCGCGAGGCTCAGGATGTCGCCAGGATCTTTGTCTGTGACGGCCGGTGTGGCCATGATTGTCTTCTCCGTGGTCAAGGTCCCTGGATTGTCGGGAGTCTAACGCTAGCGCCCCCGGGACCGCCAGGTCGGCTAGAATCGGACCGTTGGACGAGGTCGCTCAGGGTGCTGATGCTCCCCAACCCTCTTCTCCGCAGCAAAGCGAGGAACAAACCATGCTGGCAATGAAGTACACGGCACTCGTCACAGTCGCGACGCTCGCGTTGACGTTCGGTCTCAGCGGGCGCGTCGGAGCGATGCGCCAGAGGCACGGTATCGATGCGCCGGCGATCACCGGGCATCCCGAGTTCGAGCGCGCGAACCGCATCCACTACAACACGATCGAGCAACTCGTGCTCTTCCTGCCGCTGCTCTGGTTAGCGACCGGAGTCATCGGTGATGCCTGGGCCGCCGGCATCGGCGGCGTCTGGATCCTGGGTCGGCTGATCTATGCGCAGGCCTATCAGCGGGACCCGAAAAAGCGTGGGCCGGGGATGATCATTACGATCCTCGCGACAGGCGCGCTGGCAGTGAGTGTGCTCTGGGGGATCCTGCGAGCCCTTCTAGGGGCTTGATTCATGTCGGCCTGCGGAGAAGGTGGCGTAACCAGTGGCACAGCGCATGGGGTGAACCGATGACCCGGATCCGTTGGAGCCTGGCCGTGCGGTTGCTCGGGCGAGATTGGAAGGCAGGTGAGACGCTCGTGCTGCTCGTCGCGTTGCTCGTTGCCGTCGCCGCGATGAGTGCCGTCGGTTTTTTCACGGATCGCGTGCGCCAGGCCTTGACCCAGCAAGCTGGTGAAGCGCTGGCGGCGGATCTGAAGATTGAATCCGACACGCCGATCGATCCTGATTTCGAGGCTCGTGCGCTCGCCCGTCAGCTCGACACGGCCGAGATCATCAACTTCCGCAGTGTGATCCTGTCAGGCGATTCCAGCGCGTTGGCTGATGTGCGCGGCGTCACGGCCGGCTATCCGTTGCGCGGCGAGATGCGCGTTGCGGATGAGCTCGCTGGCACGCCGCGGCGTGCCCAGGGTGTCCCGGCGCCTGGAGAGATCTGGGCCGAGCCGAGCTTGCTCGCCCGACTCGACGCCGATGTGGGCGACGATCTCGAGATCGGTCTTTCGACGTTGCGCGTCACGCAAACGCTGGAATTCAGGCCCGATGAAGGATGGCGGTTCATGGAGATCGCCCCGACCGTGTTGCTGAACTATGCAGACATCGAAGCCACGGGGCTCGTCCAGCCCGGTAGCGTCGTGGAGTACGAGCTGTTGTTCGCGGGCGCCGAGCGGACGGTCGGTGCGTTTCGCCAGGAGATCGAGCCGCTGATCGGGATCGATCAGGAGCTCGAAGATATTCGCGATGGGCGGCCCGTCGTGCGACGGTCGGTCGAGCGGGCCGAGCGGTTCCTGATCCTTGCGGCGCTCGTCAGCGTGCTGCTCGGCGGCGTAGCCGTGGCCATGGCTGCGAGGCGGTTTCTGACAAGACACCTCGACGGGGTCGCGCTCATGAAGTGCCTCGGGGCGCAGCATCGCGACGTGCTACGTATCACGTTGACGCAGCTCATGGTGCTCGCCGCCGTCGCCGGCATTGTCGGCACCCTGATCGGCTATCTGACGCAGCACGGGCTTACGCTGCTGCTCGCCGACCTCGTCGAGGCGCAGTTGCCGCCGCCGTCGCTGCGCGGGGCTGTGATCGGCCCGATCACGGCGATCACCGTCGCTTTCGGCTTCGCGTTACCGCCGCTGCTGCGACTGCGCAGCGTGCCGCCGGCGCGCGTGCTTCGCCACGACCTCGAGCCGCCGCCGTTGGGCTACTCGGTCGTCTACGGAGTCGCTGCAGGTGCCGTGACTGTGATGCTGTATTGGTTGTTTGGCGACCTGCCGCTCATTCTCTATCTGCTTGCCGGCTCGGCACTGTCGTTCGTTGCGTTATACGGCGCAGGCCATCTGCTCGTGAAATTGCTGCAGAGATTCCGAGGCCGGGTCGGCATCGCTTGGCGATACGGGATCGCAAACGTCGCACGGCGCGGCGCCGAGAGTAGTGTGCAGGTTGTGGCCTTTGGTATCGGGCTCATGGTGCTTTTGTTGCTGACGGTCGTGAGGACTCAGCTCATGACGACGTGGCAGGCAACGCTTCCCGAGTTCGCGCCGAATCACTTCATGATCAATATCCAACCCGACGAGCGTGATCAGGTCGTCGATGTGTTTGGGCGGCACGGTATCGCCGAGCCTGTGTTCACGCCCCTCGTCAGGGCAAGGATTAGCCATATCAACGGGATATCCGTAAACGAGTACGCGTTCGAGGACGATCGCGCCGAGCGCGAGATCCGCGATGACCTCAATCTGACGTGGAGCTCTGAACCCGACGCTGACAACGAAATCGTCAGTGGCCAGTGGTGGGCGCCTGGTGATATGCGTGCGCAAGTGTCGATCGAAGAGGAGGAGCTACTCGACATGGGTCTAGCCCTCGGCGATGAGCTGACCTATCTGGTCGCAGGTCAAAGCGTGACAGTCGAGATCACGAGTGCGCGGCGTATTCATTGGGATACGTTTCGGCCGAACTTCTTCATGGTTCTAAATCCCGGCGTGCTCGACGGATTTCCGCAAACCTTCGTCACGAGTTTCTTCGTCGAGCCCGATCAGCGTGGCGCTACGGTCGATCTCGCGCGCGAGCTGCCGAGCGTATCGGTCATCGACATCGGTGCCGTGCTCGATCAGGTGCGTAGCGCAATGACGCGTGCAGCATTAGCCGTGCAATACGTCTTTCTCTTCACGTTCGCGGCTGGCATTACCGTGCTGCTTGCAGCGATCCAATCGACGCGCGACGAGCGACTCTATGAAAGCGCGGTGCTTAGAACGCTCGGCGCCAGACGCAGCGTCGTCCTGCAGGGCGTCGCGGCGGAGTTCATCGCTTTGGGCTTGCTTGCAGGGACGCTTGCGGCTGTCGGCGCGGGGGGCATCGGTTTCTTCGTAGCCCGCGAGCTGTTCGAGCTCGACTATATGCCTGGTCCATTGCTGTGGCTCGCCGGGTTGGTCGCCGGCGGTCTCGTCGTCGGTGTCAGCGGCACGCTTGCAGCACGCTCGGTCGTCAACGAGCCGCCCGTTTCGACGTTACGTCGTATCTGACGCTTAGTGCCAGTGGCCGTGCTCGGCGGACCAGACTCTGCCGGGTGCGGCGCCGGGCTCGATGTCGTCGATGGACGTTAGAATCAGGATTAAACCGCCGAGCAGAGAGATCGCGACAAGACCGATAACCAGGCGCATCTGCAGCGAAGTCTGGTTCACCTTCAAGGCGCAGCAGCGCTTGTATTTTTTCCCGCTGCCGCACGGGCAGGGCTCGTTTCTACCAATCGCTGACATGAGCGTCGCCTCGTCCTGATCGCTGCCGGGCCTTGCGGCCGCTTGTTGAGTCCGGGTAGTGGTATCGCATATCTGACCTATGCGCACAAGAGTGTATGGGCCCGCGAGCCAACGTATGATCTGCCGCGGACTCGGGCCGATTCGGGCGTGATGCGAGCGTGGGGCTTAGCACCTTGTCGGCTCGATAGTCAGAGAAAACATATTAAAAAATAATGAATTACCGTTTATATTAAATGTTATTTATTGGCTATCTGGCATCCCGTGGATTCTGACGTTGCCACATTGAAACGCACCCGCGTTATGGCTGTGCTCTTCACGGGCGTGTTGATCGGCGCACTCGACATCGCCATTGTCGGCCCGGCGCTGCCGGCGATTCAGTCCGATTTCGAGCTCGATAGCCGTGCGCTTTCGTGGATATTCAATATCTACATTCTGTTTCACCTGCTCGGCGCGCCGCTCATGGCAAAGCTGTCGGATCGGTTCGGGCGGCGGAGTGTCTACATGGCGAACATCGCGTTGTTTGCAGTGGGATCACTCGTCGTCGCGAGCGCGCCGGCCTTCGGTATCTTGCTGCTCGGTCGCGCGATCCAGGCTTTCGGCGCGGGTGGGATTTTTCCCGTGGCTGCGGCGGTTATCGGCGACACCTTTCCGCCCGAACGACGCGGTCGCGCGCTCGGGCTCGTGGGTGCGGTCTTCGGTGTCGCGTTTTTGCTCGGCCCGCTACTCGGCGGAATCCTGCTGCGCTACAGCTGGCATTGGCTGTTTCTGATCAACATTCCGATCGCTGCCGGGGTGTTATGGCAGGCACGGCTCGTGTTACCCGACGCTAAGCAGGAGCGTACGCGGCCTTTCGATCTGCTCGGCGCGGTCACCTTGAGCATCATGCTCGCTGCGCTGGCTTTCGGACTCAGCTCATTGAACGGTGCGGACCTTGGCGCAAGTCTGGCGGCACTCACAGTTTGGCCGTTTTTGCTCACAGCGATCGCTGTTGCGCCGGTATTCTGGCTGCTCGAACGGCGTGCCGAGGATCCGGTATTACATCCGCAGCTGCTGGGCTCGAAGGAGCTCAAACTCATCGCCTTGATCGCGCTTGCAACGGGACTCACGGAGGCGGGTATGGTCTTTCTGCCGGCCATGGCTGTCGCTGGGCTGCAGGTCGCTGAGGCGACCGCGAGCTTTATGCTATTACCGCTCGTTGCGACGCTGATCATCGGTGCGCCAGCCGCGGGACGGCTCGTCGATGCCGTGGGTTCCAAGCGCGTCATCCAAGCAGGTTTGGCGTTCTGCATCAGCGGGCTGTGTCTGTTCGGACTCGCGGAGCTCACGCTGACGAGCTTTTTTGTGGCCGGCGCTCTGACCGGGCTCGGTCTTGCCGTGCTGCTCGGTGCGCCATTGCGCTATGTCGTGCTTCGCGAAGTCCCGGCGGACCAGCGTGGCGCAGGCCAGGGCTTGCTGACGCTGTTTTTGAGCGTGGGTCAGCTGACGGGTGCCGCGCTCGTGGGCGGCTTTGCGGCCTCGCAGGGTACGGGTACTGGCGGCTACCAGCGTGCGTTGCTCGTCATCGCGGGCCTGATGTGCATCGTCATCATGTTCAGCGCGGCGCTGAAAAACGTTCGGGGGACCTCCAGCGTGCCCCAGGCCGACAGCGCGTAGCGAGATATTTCCGTCGTCTGCGTGTTGCACGGTCGACGCATTGCCCCAGGGCAGACATCGCACGGTCGAGAGGGCAGAATAGCGCCCTGGCTTCGGAGGGTTCCATGACGGATTTCTGGATTGCGCCGTCGATCCTATCGGCGGATTTCGCGCGGCTCGGCGAAGAGGTCGACGCGGTCATCGATGCTGGCGCCGATCTGATCCATTTCGACGTCATGGACAACCACTACGTGCCGAATCTCACCATCGGCCCCCTCGTGGCCGAAGCACTGCGAAAATACGGTGTCGAGGCGCCGCTCGACGTGCACCTCATGGTCAAGCCGGTCGATCGGATCATCGGAGATTTTGCCGAGGCTGGCGCGAGCTATGTAAGCTTCCATCCCGAGGCGAGCGAGCACGTAGACCGGTCCTTGCAGCTCATCAGGGACTCGGGCTGCAAGAGCGGGCTCGTGTTCAACCCCGCAACGCCGCTTAGCTGGCTCGAGCACGTCCTCGATAAGGTCGACCTCGTGCTGCTCATGTCCGTCAATCCGGGTTTTGGCGGGCAGAGCTTCATCGAATCCACGATTACGAAGCTAGAGACCGCGCGCCAGCTCATCGACGCTTCTGGATACACGATCCGGCTCGAGGTCGACGGCGGCGTCAAGGTGGACAATATCGGCCGGATCGCGGCTGCCGGCGCCGACACGTTCGTGGCGGGCTCGGCGATTTTCGGCAGCGACGATTACCGGGCGACGATTGCCGAGATGCGCCGGGAAATCGCCTCGGCAACGGGCTAAGACACCGCGTTTTTGCTATTCTCGCCAGCCGCGCGGCCGCCGGCCCCGGAAGCTCCAGAAGGTTTTAGAGGAATCCCGTGAGTTGGACCGTCCATAAGTTTGGTGGCAGCAGCCTGGCCGATGCAGCGTGTTTTCGCCGCGTCGCTGCAATCGTCATGAGTCAACCGCCCGGCAACGCTTGCGTCGTCGTCTCGGCGATCGGCGGTATGACGGATGCGCTGCTCGATCTCATCGACAGCGCGTCGAGCGAGCAGGATTCGGCTCCAGCGATCGCAGCGTTGCGTGAGCGCTATGTGGGGATCGTCGAGGCTTTGCTGCAGCCCGATAGCGCCCGCGATCTGATCGGGCAGTTCGACGAGGACGTTGCCGATATCGCGAGTGTGCTCAAGGCCCTTGGGCTCGTGAAGACGGCTTCGAATCGCAGCCGCGATATGGTCTCCGGTTTCGGCGAACTCTGGTCGGCGCGGCTGCTCGCAGCGCTGCTTAGCTCGCAAGCGGCGGACGGGGAGGCCGTCTTGTTCGTGGACGCGCGGGATATTTTGGTCGTCGAGGCGGGTGAGATGGGCGTCGGTGTCGTCTGGGATCTCTCCCAAGCGCGTTGTCGCGAAGTCCTTTCGGGGGGCTTCTCGGGCAAGGCCGTCGTCACGGGCTTTATTGCGCGCGACAGAGACGGCCTGCAGTGCAATCTCGGGCGCAATGGCAGCGATTATTCGGCATCGATCTTCGGCGCGCTGCTCGGTGCCGAGGCCGTGAATATCTGGACCGACGTCGAGGGCGTCATGAGCGGTGATCCTCGACGCGTGCCTGAAGCGACCGTGATCGAGGAGATCTCCTACAGCGAGGCCATGGAGCTAGCGTACTTCGGGGCAAAGGTCATTCATCCGCAGACGATGGCGCCTGCGGTGGCGTACGACATACCGATTCGCATTCGCAGCACTTTCGAGCCTGAGAGCCCTGGAACGCTGATTAGTGCTTCGCCGCAAGGCAACGGTACGCTGATCAAAGGCATCACAGGCGTCGATGGCATCGCGCTCGTCAATCTAGAGGGCGCGGGCATGATCGGTGTTCCCGGCACGGCCGATCGGTTGTTCGGCGCGTTGCGCGAAGCGGGGATCTCGGTGACGCTGATCTCTCAGGGCAGTTCCGAGCACTCGATCTGCTTTGCCGTGCAGGAGTCATGCGCCGACGACGTGAAACGCATCGTTGAGCGCGCGTTCGAGGCCGAATTGGCTCAAGGGCAGGTTCAGAGCGTGGAGGTGACGAAAGGCTGCGGTGTGCTCGCCGTCGTTGGTGACGGTATGGCCGGATTGCCAGGCGTAGCGGGACGCTTCTTCAGAACGCTCGGTAACTCCGGAATCAATGTCCGTGCGATTGCGCAGGGCGCATCGGAGCGCAATATCTCGGCCGTGATCGAGTCGAAGGAAATGACCCGTGCGCTGCGCGCAGTCCATGGCAGCTTCTATCTGTCGGCTAAGACGGTGTCCATCGGCGTGATCGGCCCCGGTTCAGTCGGCGGTGTGTTGATCGATCAGCTCGCCGAGGCCGCGCAGCGGCTGCGCGCGGACTTCAATCTCGACCTGCGTGTGCGTGCGATTGGCGGCAGTCGGCGCATGATCGTCGCGGATCGGCGTTTGGCTCTCGATACCTGGCGCGAACAGTACGCCGAGGGCGAGGCAATGGATCCGGTTCGATTCGTCGAGCACCTCCAGGCCGATCACCTGCCACATGCCGTGCTGATCGATTGCACGGCCAGCGAGACCGTGGCCGGCGAATACGCCGGCTGGCTCGAGCGCGGGATTCACATCATTACGCCGAACAAGCGCGCGCATAGCGGGCCTTTCGCTTACTACGAGCGCCTCAAGAGTATGAGTCGCGGGTCGAGTTCGCATTTTCTCTACGAGGCGACAGTCGGCGCAGGATTGCCAGTCATTCAGACGCTGAAGGACCTCGTCGAGACCGGCGATGAGATCGAGAGCATCAGCGGTATCTTTTCCGGCACGCTCGCGTATTTGTTCAACGTCTTCGATGGAAGTCGCCCATTCTCCGCCATCGTTCGTGACGCGCGCGACCGCGGCTTCACCGAGCCCGATCCGCGAGACGATCTTTCCGGTATGGACGTCGCGCGCAAGGCGGTCATTCTTGCGCGCGAGGCCGGGCTCCCACTCGAGCTCGCCGATATCGAGGTCGAGAACCTCGTCCCGGACATTCTGGCCGACACGTCCGTCGAGGCGTTTCTCGAGCAGCTCGCTCAGTTCGACACAACGATGGCCGAGCGTGTCGAGCGTGCGGCGGCCAACGAGCAGGTGCTGCGCTACGTCGCAGAGATCGATTTCAAGGCGGGCACGGCGCGCGTGCGGCTCGGTAGCTATGCCGGCGATCACCCATTCGCGAACATCAGCCTCACGGATAACATCGTCCAGTTCGTGACGCAGCGTTATTGTGACAATCCCTTGATCGTCAGGGGGCCAGGTGCCGGGCCGGCCGTGACGGCGGCTGGAATCTTTGCGGATCTGCTACGCCTGTGCAGTATGCTGAGCGCAACGCATGAATGAGCCATTACGGCTCGAAGAGTCGCGATGAAGTATCTGAGCACCGGCGGAGGCCATGAAACCGATCTCGTCGGGGCGATCATTCAAGGGCTTGCGCCCGATGGCCGCTTGTACGTGCCCGAAGCGCTGCCGCAGTTCGACCCGGTCGAGCTCAAAGCCGATTCGATCCCGGAAATAGCCACGACATTGCTCGAGCCGTTTTTCAGCGGCAGCGCGCTTGCGCCTTCGCTCGCAGAAATTTGCCGGGAAGCGCTGAATTTTCCGATCCCGTTGCGATCGCTCGATGCTCGCGACGGCCCGGTCGCCGTGCTCGAGCTTTTCCACGGCCCGACAGCTGCGTTCAAAGACGTGGGTGCCCGGTTTCTTGCGGCATCCATGGAGCGTGCGCTGCCGGGGCTGGATGCCCATGACGCTCGACCATTGACGATACTGGTCGCGACCTCCGGTGATACAGGCGGGGCGGTTGCCGCGGCGTTTCACCGACGGCCCGGTTTCAGAGTCGGCGTGCTGTTCCCGAAGGGCCAGGTGTCGCCACGCCAGCAGCATCAGTTGACCTGTTGGGGCGACAACATACGGTCATTCGAGGTCAACGGTTCATTCGATGACTGCCAGGCACTCGTCAAAGGGGCTTTTGGCGATCCCGCAATCAGTTCCACGCACCGCCTCGGTGCCGCGAACAGCATCAACGTTGGGCGCTTGTTGCCACAAGTCGTCTATCACGCGGCAGCCAGTCTCTGGCACTGGCGTGAGCACGGCGGAACAGCGAACTTCATAGTCCCGACGGGCAATCTAGGCAACGCTATGGCCTGCATTTGGGCACGCGCGATCGGCATGCCGATCGGCGAGATCATTCTCGCGACCAACGCCAACAGGACGATTCCGGATTTTCTGGCGACGGGAGACTGGCAGCCCCACGCAAGCATCCAGACGCTCGCCTCGGCGATGGACGTCGGCGATCCGAGCAACATGGAGCGTTTGCGGCATTTGTACCCGGCGCTCGTCGATCTCCGCGACCGTATCGAGGCCTATCCGGTGGACGACGAAGCCATTCGCGATCAGATCGCACGCGACTACGAACGTTACGGAGATATTTGGTGCCCGCACACGGCGACGGGCTTTCGCGTTTACGATGAGTTGCCGGCTGCGAGTAAGCGCGACGCCTGGATCGTCGCGGCAACGGCTCACCCCGCGAAGTTCGATAACATCGTCGAGGCTATCATCGGGGCGCCCGTCGACGTCCCGCCAGCCCTTGCAGCGCTACTCGAGCGACCGACACATGTCGAGCCCATCGAAGCCGATCTCGTGGCGCTTGGCGATTCGCTTGAGGCATGGAAATATAATTAATACAGGTTCTTATAGAAGTTTTATAAAGTGGAATCGACAATACTAATTGGGCTCGCGGCTGGCGCTGTTCTCGCACTAGTCATGCTCTGGGCAGTCTGGCTATGGCGCCGGCGTCGCGAGGGCAAGCTCAAGAGCGTGCTCAAGGCCATCGGAATCGCCTCACAAACCGACGTCTCGCTGCCTGACACCAATCAGGGTCAGATTCATCTCGAGCATCTGATTTTTACGGCGAAAGGTTTGCTTGTGCTCGACGTCAAGAACGTGTCGGGCGTCGTCTTTGGCAGTGACGCCATGGAGGAGTGGACGACGATCGACAATGCACGGCGCTTCACATTTCGCAATCCACAGCCGGCCCTGCTGGATAGGGTTGCTGCGTTGAAGCTGGTCGCCCGGGATATTCCGGTCGAGGGTTACGTCGTGTTTCCGGTTACAGCCGATTTCAGCAAAGGGCGTCCGATGCACGTGATCCAACCGGACGAGCTCGCCCAGCGTTACTCCAAGCCGGCGCGTGCCGATCTCGAGCGCATCATCGACGCCTTCTCACCACAGTGGGAACGGGTTGTCGCTGCGTGTGAGCCTTCGTTCAAGCTCGCGGCGTCAGCCTGAAGAGCCGCTCGCTGTTCACGCGCGTGGCCTCGGCCAGCTGTTCGAGCGGTTCGGGCCGAACGGCCGCAATGCGCGTGAGAATATGTGGCAGGTAGCAGGGCTCATTGCGTCGTGTGCGTGGCTTCTGCGGGAGATCCCGCGGCAATAGATAAGGCGCATCGGTCTCGATCAGAATCCGGTCGAGCGGAATCATGGGCACAGCTTCACGTAACGCGTGGCCGCGGCGCTCGTCGCAGAGCCAGCCCGTGACGCCGATATAAAGATCGAGATCGACGTAGTCTGCGAGTTCTTCCTTGCCCCCTGTGAAGCAATGCGCAACCCCGCCGGCAAGCTTGGCGCGCCAAGGCGCGAGTAGCGCGACGAAGCGCTCGTGGGCATCGCGCTGGTGCAGGAAAACCGGCAGGCCGACCTGGGCAGCAAGCTCCAGCTGCCCTTCGAACGCAGTCTCTTGTGCGGGTCGCGGTGAAAAATCACGAAAGAAATCGAGACCGCATTCGCCGACTGCGACGACTTCGGCGCGGGTGACCAGCTCTCGGAGCGTATCGAGGCCTGCGGCGTCCAGTTCATCGGCGTGATGGGGGTGAACACCCGCGGTCGCGAACAATCGATTTGGTGTCATCGACGCCAGCTCGCACGCCGCGGTGCTCGACGCAACCGACGTTCCCGTGACGATGCAGCGCTCGACCCCGGCGTGCTGGGCTCTCGAAAGGACAGCGTCGCGGTCCGCATCGAAGCTGTCGTGAGTGAGGTTCAGGCCGATGTCGATGAGCCCGTTCATGGCCGCGGATTGTGACGATGTGCAACGCGCGTGGCAATGTGGCGCGCTAGACTTTGAATTATGAGAATTTTGTCAAATTCTACGTTGCCCGCCGCGATGTCGGCATTGGCCATCCTCCTGGTAGTCGGACCCATGTCGTACGCGACAGCTTCCGATTTGGGCGACATCGTCGCGCGCATCGACTACGGTTTTTATACGGGAGACTCACGCATTGTCGAGGCTGCGCGCAGCGAGCTCCTACGGGTGGGCTCTGACGACGCCGCGCACACCTATTACGAGGCCTATGCCGCTTATCGCTTGAGCCGGCTCGACCTGACGGCGCACCCTCGGGAGCGGCGCGCACTCATCCGCGGATGTCTTGAAGCGGGTCGCTCGAGCGCGCAAAACGACGAATGGGCCGTGGAGGCCTGGGTTCTCGTTGCGGCTTGCTCAATTCAAGGGATCGCGCAGGAGCCGAGCCGCGCACTGGGCCACGAGGCGCGTCTGAGTGAAGCCCTTGCGGCAGCGCGCGAAAAAGAACCGGACAATCCTCGATTGTTGCTCGTAGAGTCCTGGTTCCGCCAGCACGGCATGACGGTCGAGGGTGAGCATGAACGCCGACGCGAATTGCTAGAGCGCGCACGCGATGAATTCGATGCGCGCGCGAACGAGCAGGGGCCTGATTGGGGTCGAGCGGAGTTGCTCGCGAGTCTCGGCAAGATCTACCTCGACATCGGCGAGCGTCGTCATGCGCGCGATTTGATCGAACAGGCGCTCATCGAGGCGCCAGATTACTATTTCGCACTGGAGCTAAGGAAAGCGCTATCATTGCAGCGTTAACGGTTGGCAGCTCGAGGGAGTGCGATGAACGACAACGGGCCCCCGCCTGATCACGTCGTCGACGACGAGCCGCGTCCAGAGGACGAACCCCGCGACGCTCGTCTCGAGGAAAACATCAAATCACGATCGACCTGGCTGCGGCTGCTATTCATGATCTTGTTCATAGCGCTCTGGAGCATATCCAGAATCCTCGTGCTGGCCGTCGTCGTGGTGCAGTTCTTCTGGGTGCTGCTGACGGGTGATACGAATCAGCGGCTGCTCGCACTCGGCGGGAGTCTAGCGACCTATTCGTACCAGATAATCTCCTATCTGACCTACAACACCGAGGAACAGCCGTTCCCGTTTACCGACTGGCCACAGGGGCCACCGGGTACGAGAGACGATTGAGGGCAACCCAGCGCGACGCTGCGAAAGCAGTAATTCGGCTACGAGTCATTACGTGTCAGTGCAGCTAGGATTGCTCGATGACGATCGGCCCAAGGTCTTTGGGTCGGACGAACCTGCCGTCGTCATTCGTCCGAGCCGCCGAGCCAGACGGCTCATCCTCAAGGTTGTGCCGCCGTTCCAAATCGAGCTCGTGGTGCCGCGCGGCACGCGTCCCGCCGATGTCGAGGCATTTCTCAGCAGCAGTCGCGACTGGATCCAGCGGGCTCGTGCCGAGCTCGAGGCGCGCTATCCCAATGAGCGCCGCAAGCTACCCACGTGCATCGAACTGGAGGCGATCGATGCTCGCTGGGACGTCGACGTGGTAACAGACGATCGAGCAAGAGCCGGCTTGACCGTGGGCGCCGAGCGGCTGGAACTGCGCGTGCCGAACCATGACCCAGCCGCGGGTTTCGAGGCGCTGCGCCAGTGGCTGCTCGGTCAGGGCCGCGCGCATTTGCGGCCGTGGCTTGCGGCAGAGGCCGAAAGCATCGGTGTCATGCCGAGTCGCGTCCAGATTCGCACGCAGCGCACGCGCTGGGGGAGTTGCTCCCAGCACGGCAACATCAGCCTGAACGCCGCACTGCTACTGCTTCCAAAGGTGTTGGTTCGTTATCTGCTCGTCCACGAGCTCTGCCATTTGCGCCATCTCGACCACTCTAGCCGCTACTGGCGGTTCGTTGCCGAGCACGATCCCGACTATCGCGAGCACGACGCAGCGCTTGCGGCAGCCTGGACTGAGATTCCGATCTGGGCGTTGCCAAGCTGACGCCCGCGCAGTTCAGTATTCAGCGTCTTCCCAGAGCTGAGCGATCTCAGATCTCGTGAGTGTCGCGTACGGATCGACTGGCTCGCCGAGGGTCGTTTGGGCCCAGAGCCTGAGCGCATCGATCGAGGCCGGCTCCTGGCCGTCGTGTTGCTGGCGGAAGAGCTTCAGCAGGGCTGCGGTCTCGAGTAGTTGCGCCTCGTAACGCTCGAGGTCCGCCGAATGTCTTTGTTGCCTCAGCAATTCGAGATCGTCGGTCATGGCGTAGAAAGTGTAGCAGCTCGGCTGCCGTCCCGAGGCGCTAGCGGCCGCTCAGAAAAGGATAGAATTCAGGCTCGAGAGTTGAGCGAGGAGAAGGCCGTGCGACTATTCATACTGGTTTGTTCATTCGTATTGCTACTGTCGTCGCGCGCAGCGACAGCGCAGAGTTGGTTCGAGTACACGAGCCTCGAGGATAGGTTCGGCGTGAATTTCCCGGCTGAACCCGAGATCGAAGCATTCGAATACGAGTCGGAGTTTCAGGCGATCTTTCCAGCCCGCAGTTACCGTGCCGAGCGCGGTCCAGATCTGTACGTGGTCACGGTGGTCGATTTCACCGACGCCCAGCGGATCCACGGCGAGATGGACAAGACCGAAGCCGCAAGCGGCTCGAACGTCTGGATCAACGATCAACGGGCTTCCGTTGCGCGCGCAGCGCGAGAGTTCCGGGCGCGTGGCGGACAGATAACCTACGATGCCTGGTCGCACATCGATCTCGTCGAGGGGCACCAGCTGCAGTTGACGAACGCCGACGGCACACGGACTTATGCCGCCATGTACTTCAACGGCAACTCGCGGCGTCTCTACGTGCTCGAGGCCACGATCTCACCGAGGTCACCGCCGGCGGGTCAGTTTCAGCAGTCGCTGCGTTTTCTGGACGAAGACGGTGACCGCGTTCGCTATCGGCTCTCGCCGAATGGCTGCTCAGTCCCGCCGGATGCCTAGAGGCCGACGAGGTCGAGCAGCTCGCGGCTGTAGCGGCTACGCGCGTCCTCGTAGATCGGTGCGACCGCATCCTTGAACGGCTGCAGCTGCTCGGGCGTGAGCTCGATGATCTCGCCGCCGGCGTCCAGGATCGCTTTGGCAGCGTCCAGTTCCTCTTGGGTTTTCGTCACTCGCTGCACGGCGATGGCATCGATGATCGCCGCCCGCATTTCGTCCTGAATCGGCTTTGGCCAGCTATCGAAGGACTGCCGATGCAGGAAAATTGGCCGCGACAGATACAGATGGTTCGTGATTGAGTGATAGCGGTGGAAGTTATGCACGCCGTAGGTCACCGTGTTCGCCAACGGATTCTCTTGTGCGTCGATCGTGCCCTCGGTGATGCGCGTGATGACCGCAGTCAGGTCCATGATCTCGGGGTCGGCACCGAATAGCTCGAACGTCCATCGCATCACCTCGCTCGGTAGCACGCGAATGCTGATGCCTTGTAGATCCGCCGGTGAGCGAATCGGCCGCACGCGATTGGAGATGTGCCGGAGGCCGTTCTCGAAGTATCCGAGAATACGGTAATTCATATTCGCTTCGATGGCCTCGGCCATGAGCTCGCCGAAATGGCCGTCCATCGCCGTTCTTGCCGACTCCGTATCCGAGAAGAGGAACGGCAGATCGGCTAGACCTAGCTCGGGCACTCGGTCGGTCAGATAGCTGCTCGACTGATAACCGAGGGTCAGCACGCCGTTTTCGACGAGCCAGAGGATATCGCTGCCGAGGTAGCCGAGATCCATGATGTTGTAGACGTATCTGACCTCGACCTGATCAGGAAACTTTGCTTCCAGGCGATCGCCGATCTGCTTCAGAGCGACGCTGAAGCTCGTGGTTGGCGGTCCGTAACCACCCATGATGATTCTTATGGGTCGTTCCGCAGTATTCCCGGACGTTGCTCGTTGAGCGTGCGATGCCGACATTGTCAGCGTGCTGGCCAACGCGATAGCGCCGGCGACTGCCGATGCCTTGAGAAACGACCTTCTGAACATGTTCTTCTCCAAAGGGCAGCCGTGAGATCTCTATCCACGGGCCGATTATCGTGGCGGTATCAGGGGTGTCAAGGCGAGGACGGTCTCAGTGCGCGACAATCTAACCTTGCTCGAGCAACCCGCGAAGATCGATGGCGGCTGCATTGGCCCGCGAGAGATAAGAGGCGAGCACGAGCGAATGATTCGCCGTGAGACCGAAGCCGCCGCCATTGAGAATGATAGGGCTGCGCATGGGGGCGAGCGCCCCTTCGAGCTCGCGGATGATCTGGCGCATGCTGACGACTGCGTTCTTGTCTTCGAGCACGGTCTGAAAATCGAATTGTGCGGCGCGCAGAAAATGCACGAGCGCCCAAGCTGTGCCACGGGCTTCGTAGAAAACGTTATCGATCTGGAGCCAAGGAGTCTTCACGGGATGTCAGTCGGTCGAGGTGTCGCAACGCCCCCTGACGGCTCACCGGCGAGATCGGTGTTCACGCGAACCTGGCCGACGCTGGCCGATAGCCGCTGAGACAGGCTACCGAGGCGGCGCTCGACCACGGCGAGCCATTCCCTCAGATTGTCCGCACGCGCGTAGAATTGCGCGTCGGGCTCTGCCGTGCTCGAAAGACGCACGCGAAAGGCCTGGACGGCCTCGATGCCTCTACGGTACTCGCTTTCAGTCGGCGGAAAGATCCACGAATCATTATCGAAATTGAATGCCGGCTCGGCGACGGCCAGATCGGGATCTTCAGTGGACTGGGATTGTGAGCGGCTGTAGTCGTTGCGCAATACTCTGGCTAGATCACGCAGCTGCACGACGACGCCGAACTCGAAGCTCGGCATGTTGTCGAGCCAGATCCCGGGCAGCAGGATGTCGTTCGTCAGATAGCCGCCCGGTTTCTCGAGAAGCCAGGTCGCGACCTGAATCAGCGTGTCGGAGGTCGAGTAGCCGAGAACGAGCGGGCGATCCTGGGTTGTTGCCGATACCCAAAACACATCTGGCTCGCGTGACCAGTACCAGCTCAGTGCAAAGAAAGGCAGCAGCAGGATTACCGCGACCACGGCGATCAGGCGCCACCGCGACGACGCTACCGCGGCCCGTCTGGCAATTCGGTTCAGCCAAGCACGAAATCTTACGGGCATGAGTTCACGATACTCCCTTGCGCACGGCCGCCGCAATTTCGGGCAACCACGATGCGGCGGATCCGCCGAGCACGTAGTCGGCCGTCGCGCTCAACGGTGTTCGCTCGGGGTTGATCTCGACGATTGTGGCGCCGGCCGCCACAGCCGCTTGCGCGAGGCCCGCGGCAGGGTAGACCGCGGCCGCTGTGCCGACAGACAGAAAGACTTCGGCGGCGCTGGCGGCCGCGGTTGCGGCCTCGAGTGCCTTCTGTGGTATCGGTTCACCAAACCAAACGACGTCGGGCCTGAGCAGTCCATCGCAATGGCTGCACGCGGGCGGCCGGGTGTCGGTGGCGGGCTCGGACTCGGCGACCACGCTGCATTCGAAACACCTGTTGCGTATGACATTGCCGTGAAACTCGATGACGCTGTCGCTGCCGGCACGTTGATGCAAACCGTCGACATTTTGCGTCACGAGCGTGAGAGCAGGCTTGAGCGATGCGAGCTCGGCGAGCGCAAAGTGCGCAGGGTTCGGTGCGGCTCGGGCGATCAGGCTGCGCCGCCACTCATACCAATCCCAGACGAGCGTCGGGTTTTCGGTAAACGCTCGAGGTGTCGCAAGCGATTCGGCATCGTACTTCGCCCAGAGCCCGGTCTGCGCGTCCCTGAACGTCGGCACACCGCTGGCTGCGGAAACGCCCGATCCCGTCAGGACGAGCCAGCGTTGAGCCGAGACGAGGCGCTCGGTGAGGCTGGCAGATAGGGATGCGGGCGTGGGGCCTCTCGTCAAGCGCCGCCGTCGCCAACAGCGAGTTGGCGCAGGACGTACTGCAAAATTCCGCCGTGCACGAAGTACTCCTGCTCTTTCGGCGTGTCGATGCGCACGCGCGCATCGAAGCGTACCTGCTCGCCGCTGTCGCGGGTGGCCGTGACGTTGACGGTCTTACTACGGCCTTGGTCGGCTCCGTTGATAGCGTAGGTCTCGGTGCCGTCGAGTCCGAGCGAGGCAGCGTTCTGACCCTCGACGAACTGCAAGGGTAGTACGCCCATGCCAATCAGATTCGACCGATGGATACGCTCGTAGCTCTCGACGAGGACTGCCGCGATGCCGAGCAGCTTCGTGCCTTTCGCGGCCCAGTCGCGCGAGGAGCCCGAGCCGTACTCTTTGCCGCCGATCACGATTAACGGCGTGCTCTCAGCTTTGTACCGTTCCGATGCGTCGAAAATCGTCATGAGCTCACCGCTCGGAATGTGCTTAGTCCAGCCGCCTTCCTTGCCGTCTGCGAGCTGATTGCGCAGGCGGATATTGGCGAACGTGCCGCGCATCATAACTTCGTGATTGCCGCGCCGGGAGCCGTAGGAGTTGAAATCCGCCTGAGCCACGCCTTGCTCT
>Ga0224512_10001519_pt1 | contig 22318 bp, 16 predicted proteins | sample SF_May12_sed_USG_4_FD_169103 | JGI IMG/M metagenome (GOLD analysis project Ga0224512, IMG submission 169103) | Sediment microbial communities from San Francisco Bay, California, United States - SF_May12_sed_USGS_13 | ecosystem: Environmental > Aquatic > Marine > Sediment | place: USA... | reverse complement strand
CCAATCAAGCCAAAACAAATTTCTTGGCGCAAATGAGCCACGAGCTGCGCACACCACTCAACGCGATCATCGGATTTTCCGACCTACTCAAAAACCAGTCCTTCGGTGTGCTCGGCCACCCCAACTACATCGAGTACGCAGGAGACATTCACACGAGCGGCGCCCACCTCCTGGAAATCATCAACGATATTCTGGAATTCACCCAGTTGGAGGAAGGCCAACAGAAGCTCTCGGAAAGTCGTGTAATCCTGGAAGACGTAATCGATACGGCGCTCGGGAAGACAACAATTGTTGCGGATGCCGCACAAGTAACCCTGTCCAAAAACATCAACGAACAGCTGCCATTAGTACTGGTAGATGAAATGAAAATCAAAAAAATACTTGTTATATTGCTATCAAATGCGGTCAAATTTACACCTCAGAATGGTAATGTCACGATTACTGCAAATTTAGATGAAATCGGCAATTTATCGATCTCGGTTATAGACACTGGTATTGGAATGGCTGCGGCGGATATTCAAAAGATTTTTGAGCCCTTCGCGCAAATAGATGGCGAATTGAACCGAAAATATGAAGGAACTGGTTTGGGTATCCCACTCGCGGTTAGCCTAGCCCGGTTGCACGGCGCACACATCGCGATCGAAAGCGATATTGGCATGGGTACCAAGGCCACCCTTGTCCTGCCCGCGGACCGGGTGATTCCTGAAGTCAGCAGTGCGACGTCTGCGGGAATGTAACGCCGAGCTTGAAATCGACCAGCATTGAGGCCCCGGAACGAAGAGCGGACTCCGAAGCCGGTTCCGCAGCGGGACCCCATCCTCCTCAGCGTGCCTAAACCGCCAGGTACTTGCGCCAGACTTGGTCCTGTTCCGCCAACTCGGCCATGGTGCCGGAGAGCGCGATGCGACCGCGCTCGATGACATAGGCCCGGTCGGCGAGGGCCGTGGCGAAGCGCAGGTTCTGCTCCGACATGACCACCGTGAGGCCGGCCCGCTTCAGGGTCTCGATGGCTTCGGCCATCTGCCGGACGATGAGCGGCGCCAGGCCCTCGGTCGGTTCGTCGAGCAGCAGGAGCCGCGGGTTGCCCATCAGGGTGCGGGCGAGGGCCAGCATCTTCTGTTCGCCGCCGGACAGCTCGCCGCCCAGACGCCGGCGCGCTTCGGCCAGGTTGGGGAAGAGTTCGAACAGCTGTTCGAGGGTCCAGGGCGGCAGGTCGCGGCGCGGCGGTCGGCGTCCCACCATGAGGTTTTCCATCACCGTGAGGCCGCCGAAGATACGCCGCTCCTCGGGCACGAAGCCGACGCCGAGCCTTGCCACGGCGTAGGGCGGGCGGCGGCGCAGGGCCTGGCCCTCGTAAACGATCTCGCCGGCCGCCGCCGGTACAAGGCCCATGATCGTCTTGAGCGTCGTGGTCTTGCCGGCGCCGTTCCGGCCCAGCAGGGCGACCACCTCGCCTTGCGTGGCCTCGAGCGAAAGCCCGAACAGCACCTGCGCCCGGCCGTAGAAGGCATCGACCCCGGCAAGGCTGAGCATTAGGTTCGTCCCAACTGCGTGAAGTCCTGACCCAGATAAACCTCGCGCACCTTGTCGTTATCGGCGACCTCCGCTGGCGAGCCCTCGGCGATGACCTGGCCCCGGTCGAGTACGAGGACTCGGCCGGCGTGCCTGAAGACCACGTCCATGTCGTGTTCGGTGAACAGCACCGCGCTGCCGCCTTGGAGCGCCAACTTGATGCAGCTCTCCATGAAGTCCGCGCGCTCGGCCGGCGCCATCCCGGCGGTCGGCTCGTCCATGAGCAGCAGGCGGGGCGATTGCGCCAAGGCGATGGCCAGCTCGACCCGCTTGAGGTCGCCATAGGCCAACAACCCGCAGGGCCGCGCGGCCTGATCGGCCATGCCGACCCGTTCCAGCAGCGCCAGTACGGCGTCGCGGTGCAGCCGGTTCGCCCTGGTCCAGAGCCGATGCATTTCCCCGGCCGCGGCGATCATCGCGAGTTGAACGTTCTCCAGGACGCTGAAGGAACCGAAGCTCGCGGGGATCTGAAAAGTGCGGCCGAGACCGAACCGGCAGATCCGCGACGGCGCGAGGCCCGTGATGTCGCGGCCCTCCAAATGGATGGTTCCGGCGTCGGGGCGGAGCTGGCCGCCGATCAGGTTGAAGCAGGTCGACTTGCCGGCGCCGTTGGGCCCGATCACGGCCAGCACGTCGCTCTTGAGCATTTCGAAAGCAACGCCGTCCAAAGCACGGAAGCGGCCGTAGGCCTTGGTCAGGCCGGCGACCTTGAGCACCGCGCTCATGCGCGCGCCTCGCCGAGCAGCAGCGCCCGCAGGCTGCCGGCGATGCCCTTGGGGAAGAGCAGCACCAGGGCGATGATCACCAGGCCGGTGACGAGGCGCCAGAGATTGGTGCGGGCGACCAACTCGGCCTCCAGCCCGGTGAAGAGCGCCGCGCCGAGCCAGGGACCGGTCATGGTCTGTACGCCGCCCAGCAGGACCATGACCAGGGCGTCGACCGAGGTCGGAATCGCCATGGTGTCGGGGAACACGCTGCCCTTGAGGAAGGCGTAGAGCCCGCCGGCGAGACCGGCGAAGATCCCGGCCAGGCAGAAGGCGGCCCAGCGGTGGCCCAGCAGGTCGATGCCGATGGCGCCGGCCCGCAGCGGCGAGTCGCGGGTCGCCCTGAGGGTGAAGCCGAAGGGCGCGAAGACCATGCGCCGCAGCAGCGCCAGCGCCAGCGCGACCAGCGCCAAGGTCAGCCAGTAGAAGGCCGCCGCGCCGCTCGCCCAGGCGCTCGGCCAGATGCCGAGCAGGCCGTTGTCGCCGCCGGTCACCTCGACCCACTGGAAGGCGACCGACCAGGCGATTTGGGCGAAGGCCAGGGTCAGCATGGCGAGATAGACGCCCGAGAGCCGCACGCAGAACCAGCCGAAGGCCAGGGCGCCCAGACCGGCGGCGAGCGGCGCCAACAGCAGAGCGCCCTCCATGGGCAGCTCCAGATGCTTGACCGCCAGCGCCGCGCCGTAGGCGCCGAGCCCCAGATAGGCCGCGTGTCCAAAGGACACCATGCCGCCGATCCCCATGAGGAACTGCAGCGAGGCGGCGAAAAGCGCGAAGATCAGGATCTCGCTCGTGAGGGCGATGGTGTAGTCGCCGCCGATCAGGGGCAGGGCGGCCAATCCGGCCAGCAGGACCAGCGCGGCGGCGGCGAAGGGCCAGCTGAGCGCCAGCAGGGGCGGTTCGCTGGCGCCGTGATCGGCCTCGGCCAGGGTCTCGCGCCGGCCGAGCAGGCCCTGGGGCCGCAGCACCAGCACCACGGCCATGACCAGAAACAACAGAACCAAGGTCACCTTGGGGAAGATCAGGATGCCGAAGGCGCCGAGCTCGGCGATCAGCAGGGCGGCCAGGAAGGCGCCCAGGATGCTGCCCATGCCGCCGACCACGACCACCACGAAGGCCTCGGCGATGATGTTGAGATCCATGCCCAGATTGGCCGCCTCGCGCGGCAGCTGGATCGCGCCGCCGAGACCGGCCAGGGCCGCGCCCAGGAAGACCACCGAGGTGAAGAGCAGCTTTTGCCGCACGCCCAGCGCGCCGACCATCTCGCGGTCCTCCGTGGCGGCGCGCACCAGGAGGCCCCAGCGGGTGCCATGGAACAGCAGCCAGAGCAGGGCCAGGACGGCGGGGCCGAGGGCGATCAGCACGAGATCGTATTCCGGCAGGCGAACGCCCAGCACCTCCACCGCTCCGCTGGCACCCGGCGCACGGGGGCCCAGCAGATCCTCCGCGCCCCAAACCGACAGCGCGACATCCTGGACCACCAGCACGACGCCGAAGGTGGCGAGCAACTGGAACAGCTCGGGCGAGCGGTAGAGCCGGCGCAGCAGCAGCAGCTCCATGGCCGCCCCCAACAGCCCGACGACGAGCGCGGCCAGGACCAAGCCGAGCCAGAAGCCGGCACCCCCCAGGGGCGGCATGAGGCGTTCGACCAGGGTGAGCGCAAGATAGGCGCCCAGCATGTAAAAGGACCCATGGGCGAAGTTCACGATCCGCGTCACGCCGAAAATGATCGAAAGCCCACTCGCCACCAGGAACAGCGAAGAGGCGCTGGCCAGGCCGGTCAGGAACTGCGCGACGAACTCGGGAAAGGTCATGGCTGGGGACGCGAGTGGTCCGGGATCCAAGTGTCAGCGAGAGATGGCGGGACCGTCAGTGCGGCTCGCCATGCTCCAAACGCCGGAAGGATTGCGAGCATTGAACGCCCAGCCCGCGCCGGTCAACCGCAAGATCGACTTCGACCATGAAACCGAGACCGGCGCAGGGGTCTCACAGGCACGCGGCGCTATTCGACCGTGAAAGCTCGGTTTGCCAGTACCTGGCCGCTCTCGTCCTTGATTTCGACGCGCCAGGACCCCGGCTCGAGGACAACTAGGCTCCAGGTGCGCCAAGCGGCCGAGGTGCCCACCTTCATATCCGCCGAGGTGTGAGTGGCGTCGTCCAGATACCACACGAAGGTCACCTTGGTCTGTTCGCCCGGGTTTCTGACCCGTGCGAAGGCATAGGCGCGTTGGTCGGACACCGAGAAGACTTCCGTTGTGTCGACCGGTTCCCGCTCCACCACGTCGCGGGTGAGGGTCAGCTCGGTTACGGCGAGGTCGGATTCGCTGGTCGCAACTTCGGGCGGCTCGCTTTTCGATACTGCCGCCAGTTTCGGCGTCTCGGTTTCGGCGGCCTCCGTTGCGGACGAGCCCGCGTCGGGACTCTTGGCTGTCGGCTGCCGGTCCTGCGCAGGCCCGAGGTCCTCGGTCTTGTCCGGACTGGAGAGGGACTCGGCCGTCGCAGCGATCTTGGAATCGGAGGACGTCTCGGCCGCCTGCTGTTGCCCGGCGATCTCGATAGCGCCCGTCAACTCCGCTTGCTTCGCGTCTTGCGGCTTCGAGACGACCGCTTCGACCTGGTTCGTGCCGGCATTGGCGGTTTCGACCTTCTCGGCGACAATATCCTTGCCGAGAACAGGTGGCTCGGGCGCAGGGAACACCGGGATTTCCGTGGTTGCTGGGGCCTCCGACATCTGTGTCCCGACGAGTTTTTCGCCCAAGTCGATGATAGAGCGCTCCGGCGAGGGTGACTCCTCGGCCGAGGCAACGGTGGCGGCGGGAACCTCCGCTGCCGGGATCGGCGTCTCGCTTGGCAGCGCAGGAGCCTCGGGGATAGGCGCCGCGCTCTCCGCCGCGATGGCGGGTCCGGGCCCCGATGGATCGTCGGACTGTTGCTCGGCCTGCACGACAGGGCCGGGCTCGGCCGGCTCCGGCGCGGGCACGATCTCCACGGTTTCCGGCAGTGCAACCGTGGCGGCGATCTGGGGCGCGCCCGCTGTGGGCGTCCTCCATTCCATCAGTAGCTCCGCCGCGTTCCAGGCGATGATCAGGGCAAGAATGATGGCGGCCGCGTATTGGGCATTGGAGAGGGCTTTGCGCCACCTTGGCGGCTGCTCGGGGGCCAGCTCCTCCTCTAGGATGAGGGGAAAGGTATCTTGATCGACAAGTTCGCTCTCCGGCTCCGGGACCTTGAATGCCAAGCGGCGTGGCGGAAAGCCCTGCCGTCCGGCTTGCGCGGCAGGCTGCTCGGGGGTCTCCGGCCTCTCCTTGAATTCCCCAGCGGTCTCCCCAGCGGTCTCCCCAGCGGTCTCCCCAGCGGTCTCCCCAGCGGTCTCCCCTGGGACTTGCCAAGATGCCGCGAACTTTTTCACCTCGTTGCCGCCGATGGAGTGCAGCTGTCGGCGCCTGGCGTCTTCGAGCAGCGCGGCGCAGAACTCGACGATCTTGCCGGGCACGCCGCCAGTCTTTAGAAAAATGAACTCGAAAGCGGCCTTGGAAATGAAGGGGTGGCCCTGCCAGCCGGATACGCGCAGGCGATGCTTGATCAGATGGCGCGTTTCCTCGTCATCCAGAGGCTGGAGGTGTTGGGCAGCCACGTCGCTGATCGAGGCGAGGGGGCCGATGTCGCCGGAAACGATGCGCCGTAACTTCGGCCTGCCCAGAATAAGGATATGCAGAGGGGGCTCGCCGGGAGCGCCGAGTTCAAGAAGCCATTTCAGCTCCTCCAGGGCCGCGTCCGTCAGCTCCTCGGCATCGTCGATAAAGAGCACCGGGCGCGTGCCGGCCCGGTGAAGGTCGACCAGAAATTCGCCGAGGCGTTGTGCCGCTTGCATCGAGTTGTCGTCCTGGCACTCGAGCCCGAACGCCAGTGCCACGGCGCGCGCTACTTCCTTGGGGCCGCGCGGAAGCGTGGTCAACCTGGCGGTAGAGAAACCGGAGTGGTCAAGCCGGGTCATGAGGAGTTCGAGCAGCATGGTCTTGCCCATGCCCTCTGCGCCCATAACGACCGTGATGCCGCCCTTCGACAAGCGCTCTTGGACGAGCGTCAAGTCTTTATGGCGCGCCCGGTTGTCGAAATAGAAGCGGACCTCCGGCGCGCGCTGAAAGGGGTGAGATTCCAGGTCATAATAGCTCGTGAACATCCAAAGGTCTCCGCTCGAGAGGTCCTTCGCCGTCTCCCCGCCAACTCCCAAGGAGCACAGGAGCACAGGAGCCAGCAGGATTATAGCCGTTCAGACGGTGCGGTGAAAACTCCCGCGCCTCACGCCGGCATTTCGGCAGACAGGCGGGGATGATATCGCTGCTCCTCGATATCAGCTCATGCCGTCCGCGTGGAGAGACACCATCCGGCGCCATGCAGCCAGCAGCTCTCGTCGCGCCCGTGTTCATCGCGGCGGAGGCTACGAATTAGCTCCCATTGACCCCGTTCGAGGGTCTTGGCGAGGCGCTTGGCCGCCTTGCCGTTACGTGCGCCGGCACAGGCAAAGATGTGCGTGAGGGAGATGAAGCGGGCGGCGAAATCTTTCTTCCGCCGCGTTAGTTTGACCACGATTCCGTTGCCGCGTTCAGTGGTCAGCGGCAGCACGAGGCGACCGCCCGGGGCCAGCGCGTCAAGCCAGCAGGCGAGCGGATGGCTCGCGCCAGCGTTGACGTAGATGCCATCGACCTTGGCCATTTTCAACTCGGAGCCGCTGCCGGAGACCACCTCGACCTGCTTGAAGTGCGCTAGGTTGGACCGGCTGCGCTCCGCGAGCCCGGGGTCGATTTCGACCGCGGTGACCTTGCCCTTCGGGCCTACGATCTCGGCCAGCACCGCCGTGTAGTAGCCGGTCCCGGTGCCGATGTGCACGATATGCTCGCCGGCCTCGGCGGCAAGGGCGCCGATCATGCGCGCGAGGAACACCGGCTCGCCGTTGTTGAGCTGGCGCTCGCGGTCGATGGCGACCAGGAAGTTCTGGTAGAGGCAGGCGGGGTCGTCGGAGGGCGTGCGGGCGTAGACCCCATCGAACATGAGGTCCCAAGGGCCTTGGCCGAGGAAATCCTCGCGCGGTACCGCGGCGAAGGCCTCGACGATTCGCGGGTCGGCGACCTCGGCGGCGGCGGTGATCATGCCGGCGTAGACCCGGCGGAAGTCTTCAATCCGATCCATCCTCGTTCTCGCTTTGGATACCCAGGAGCTCGCGGCAGGTTAGGGCGATGTGGCCGAGAGCAGGGGCCATCGGCAGGCGGTGCGCGCTCGAGACATGCAGCTCCAGGCCTGGCGCCAGCTCAATGCGGATCCAGGATTCCGGGACCGCCTTGGGTAGCGCGCTTGCCCTCTCGGGCCCGGCTTCGGTTAGGTCGAGGTCGAGCGGTTGCGGGAACTCGCCGCGATTGAGGGCCGCCGTGGCGTAGTGGTGCGCAAAGTGGCGCTTGATCGCCGCCAGCTCCATGCCGAGGGCCTGGTGATATTGCACGCTTTGCAGCCGGGTCAGATGGGCGTCGTCGTAGTGCGCGCCGGGGCCGCGCCCAAGCGGCGGCGGCAACAGCCCCTCGCCGAGGTAATAGCGCAGGGTGCGCGTGCTGACGCCGCCCAAGGCGGCCAGTTCGGAGAGGGTATATTTCGCTCTGCGCCGCTCTGTCATGGAAGGCATTATAGTGACAGTTCACTGTCTAATACAACTGTCGAGTACAGCGCAGGTCATATCCCTGTGGCGTTTCGATCCGCAAGCCCGAAACCACGCCCAGGATCTGCTCTCCTATCCCTCCGAGGGGCGCAGCTTGGCCGCCTCCTCCTCGGAGGGCAGGTATTTCGCGCCATCCAGGAAACGCCAGTCCTTCATGGCGCCGACCCCGTCCTTGATCGTGGTGCGTCCGACGAAGGTGCCCATGGTCGACTGCTGGTCCGCCGCGCGGTAGACGATGGGACCGAAGGGGGTGTCGAGTTCGAGACCCTTCATGGCGCCGATCAGCGCCTCGGTCTCGGTCGACCCGGCCTTTTCCATGGCCAAGGCGATGCTGCGCAGCGTGACGTAGCCGACCACCGAGCCCATGCGCGGCGGCTCGCTGAACTCCTCCTCGTAGGCCGAGGCGAAGGCCCTGTGCGCCGGCGTATCGAGGTCCTGCCAGGGGTAGCCGGTGACGATCCAGTCTTCCGGCACCTCGTCCTTCAAGGGCGCCATCCATTCCGGCTCGCCGGTCAGCAGGCTGACCACGGCGCGGCCCTCGAAGAGACCGCGCAGGCTGCCCTCGCGCACGAACTTCACCAGATCGCCGCCGAAGGTGACATTGAAGATCGCCTCGGGTTCGGCAATCGCCAGGGCCTGGGTTGTCGCGCCAGCGTCTATCTTGCCCAGCGCCGGCCATTGTTCGGCTACGAACTCCACGTCCGGACGTCTGTCCTTCAGCAGGGTCTTGAAGGCGCTCACCGCCGACTGGCCGTACTCGTAGTTGGGTGCCACGGTCACCCAGCGCTTGGCCGGCAGCTTGGCGGCCTCCTCGGCCAGCATGGCGGCCTGGACATAGGTACCTGGGCGCAGGCGGAAGGTATAAGGGTTGCCCTTCTCCCAGGCGATCGCGTCGGTCAGCGGCTCGGCGGCGAGGAAGAGGATCTTGTTCTGATTGGCAAAGTCGGAGACCGCGAGACCGACGTGAGACAGCAGGGTGCCGATCAGGACCGAAACCCCTTCGCGATTGACCAGCTCGTTGGCGACGGTCACGGCGTCGCCCGGTTTGCCGCCGTCGTCGCGGCTGACCACCTCGAGCGGCCGCCCGAGCACGCCGCCCGCGGCATTGATTTCCTCGAGCGCCAGCTCCCAACCTTGCTTATAGGGTACGCTGAAAGCGGTGAACGAGGTGTAGCTGTTGAGGTCGCCGATCTTGATCGGCTCGGCGGCGCCGGCCGGGGCGGAAAAAGCGAAGCCGGTTACGAGCGCCGCGGAGACGGCGAGGAAGCTGCGACGGGCGAACATGGGCCTCTCCCTGGAGGACGGTCGGTTAGACCTCGTTGGCGCGCAGAGTGAGTGTTGAAGCTCACGCCGTCAAGGCGAGAGGCGCGCGACTTTTTTGCACCTCAGGTGCGCCTCAGACCGGCTTGCGGCACCAGAACTGGTACATGTTGCGGAAGGTCTCGGGATTGGCTGCCTCGAAGGCGTCCCAGAGCGCGAGGTCGGTCATGGTCGGGTCTTGCGGAAAGCGTTTGGCGTAGGCGGACTTTGCTGCCGGATCGGCGAACTCAAAGCCGAGGAACTCCAGCTCCAAATCGTCGAGCAGAGCGGCGATCTCGGGCAGGCGGTAGGTCCTTTCCTGCACGTTGAACAGCAGGTCGCGGCAGCCGCTCAGGGAATAGAAATCGAGCTCGCCCACGACCGGGCGGGCGGGGTGACCGGGATCGAGCGCGAAGATGGCATGGCGTGCGGCGCGGATGCTTTCCGGAGCGGTCTCGAAGCCCGCGCGCGCGAGCAGCTCGCGGGCGGCGGTGATGGCCTGCCTGGCACGGGTGCTGTAGAAACCGACCTTCATCAAACCGCCCGCCGCGAGCAGCTCGCGCAGGACTCGCCAGCCGGCTGCCGGATCGGCCAGGTGATGCAGCACCCCGACCGCCTCGATCAAATCGAAGTGCCGGTCGAGACCCCCCAGCGCCAGGATATCCGCCTGGGCGATTCTCACGTTCGTGACCTTGGCCTCGCGCAGCTTTCGCTGGGCGAAGGCGAGAGAGCTGGCGCTGAGATCGATCGCCAAGACCTCGGCATTCCGGTAGCGTGTCGCCACATCGAGCGCGTGCTTTCCGGTACCGCAGCCGGCGACCAAAATACGTGATTTTGCGATATGTTGTAGATGATATTTAACATGGGGAAAGAGTTCCCCAACCACCTGTTCCAGCGGTCGTGGCGCCTTGACCCCCGTCGCCTGCCAGCGCGGATAGGGCGACTCCTCATACTGCCGACGCACGGCCCGGGACACGTCCTTTCCGATGGGCGTAAGTCGCTCGATGCCCCGTGCGATCTCGCGCTCGGCCAGGGGCTCCGTCACCTGCACCCGCAGAAGCGCGCCGAGAGCCGGGGGCAGGGCGGTCGCTTGCTTCGCCAGATCGGCTGCGCCGTCAAAGGTATAGAGCGGCCTGTACATGGCGAGCACGATGGTTCGCGGCGCGTCGCTCCAAAGTCCGGGAAGTTGTTCCGACAGGCTTCGCAGCAGCGCCGTTTCCGCCGGAGACTCCGCGTAGGCGTAGCCGTTGTGGAAGCAGTGCCGGGCCAGCGCGGCGATCAGCGCCGGATTGTCGTGGAGCAGGCCTGGAGCCGAGCCTTCGCCGGCCGTCGCCGCCTCGAGGCAGGCGCGCCGGAGCGTCGTGAGCAACCGTTCGAACGCCGCGTCCGGAACGAGACCTCGGGTCAGTACGGCATGCAGCAGCTCGTCTTCGAAGAGCGGACCCAGATCGCCCGCGCCGAGCGCGGCGCACAAGTCCCCCCCGGCGTCCTGTCCGGCCAGCGCCAGGGCCCGCCGGACCGTGGGATCGAGTTTGAGCAGCGAGAGGGCGGCCGGGACGATCAGCTGGTGCTCGAGGTTTTCGGCCAGGAAGCACGCCAGAAGGGCCCGTCGTACCGGGGGACTGGCCGCGCTGAAGCGCTGGCCGCGCAGCAGGGCAGCCAGGACTTGGCAGTGACCCTGGTGACCGGGGGAGAGGTTGACCGCTTCGATCGCGTGCTTCAACGCCTCCTGGGTCTGGCCCCGTTCCGTCAGGGCCGAGGCGAGATTGGCGTGCGCCGCCGCGTAGCCTGGCCGCAGCCGTAGTGCCTTGCGGTAGCTCGCGGCCGCCTGGTCCGCCCGGCCGGCGGCCTTCAGAGCGACGCCCAGGTTGTTGTGCGCCTCGGGAAAATCGGGCGCGCGGCGCAGCACCTGGCGGTACCCCACGATCGCCGCGTCGACCCTGCCTTCCTTGTGGGCGCTGACCGCGGCCTGCATGGCCGCTTGGATGGCGGCTCCGGCGCCCCGGTCCGCTCCGCTCGATGAACTCCCTGGCTTGCGCGACATCAGCCTTTCCCGCCGGGGCCAAAGGCGACACGCCAAATCCTGCGTGGCCCGCTGAGCCTGATGTGTTAAATCATCCCTGAACCGGGGGCCAGTGGGACGTGATGTGTCGGACGTGATGCGGCGAGGGGGGTCATCACTCTTTTCATGCCGGTCAGGGTAGCCATCATCGGAGCCGGTCCGAGCGGCTTCTATGCCGCCGAGGCGCTGCTCAAGTCGGACTGTGACTGCAGCATCGACATGATCGAGAGCCTGCCGTCGCCCTACGGGCTGATCCGTTTCGGGGTCGCGCCCGATCACGAAAAGACGAAGAACGTCACCCGCGCCTACGAGCGCACGCTACGCAACGAGCAGGTCGCCTACTACGGCAATGTTACGATCGGGCGCGACCTCTCGCTGGAGGAACTCCGCGCCCTCTATGATGCCGTCGTCGTAGCGATAGGTGCGCCCGTGGACCGCCCGCTCGGCATTCCGGGCGACGATAAGAAGGGCGTGCTGGGCGCCGCCGCCTTCGTCGGCTGGTACAACGGCCATCCGGACTTCGTGGACCTCGACCCGAACCTGGAAACCGCGAGTGTCGCGATCATCGGCAACGGCAACGTGGCGCTGGATGTGGCGCGGATCCTGGCCAAGACGCCGGAGGAGTTGGCCAAGACCGATCTGCCGGACTATGCCGCCGAGGCGATCCGCAGGGCGCCGATCACGGACATTCACATCCTGGGTCGGCGCGGACCGGTGGAAGCCAAGTGGACCAACGTCGAGCTGCGCGAGATGGGAACTCTCGCCGACGCCTATCCGCTGCTCGACGCCGCGCAGTTGCCCGAGGCGGTCGAGGGAGATTGGTCGGACCGCGACCGCCGGCTCAGGGAAAAGAACCTGGCCACGTTGCGCGGCTTCCTCGACCTCGCGCCGGGCGGCCGCGCCAAGCGTGTGCATTTCCGGTTCTACGCCCAGCCGGTCGAAGTGCTGGGCGCCGACCGCGCGGAGAGACAGGTCGGAGCTCTGCGTCTGGAGCGGACCCGCGTGGAAGGCGGCCGCGCCCAAGGTACGGGCGAAACCTTCGAGATCCCTTGCGGGCTGGTGGTCGCCTCGATCGGCTACCGGACCGATCCCATAAAGGGCCTGCCCTTCGACCAGGCCAGGGGCGTGGTGGTCAGCGACAACGGCCGGGTCGACGCCGGGCTCTACGTGGTCGGCTGGGCCAAACGCGGGCCCAGCGGTGTGATCGGCAGCAACAAGCCCGACGGCGACCAGGTGGCGCGGCAGATCGCCGAGGACTTCCAGGAGGGCCGGAAAGCGGGCCGCCGGGGACTGGAGGACCTGCTTTCCGAGCGCCGGGTCGCGTGGGTCGGCTTCGACGACTGGAAGCGAATCGAGGCCGCCGAGGTGGCCGCGGCGGCACCTGGGGCGCCTCGCAAAAAGTTGACTAGAGTCAGTGATATGCTTGCTGTACTTGATAGAGAGTCGCAATCAAGGGATAATTCCGAGCAGACCGAGTAGGAGGTGGTGGCCAGGGCCAGGTAGGGCTCACCTCGAAGGGCCTGCGTCCGCGATGCACCCATGAGGCGGTTGCATGTCAGCTTCCTCACCAGACTCGGGTGACAAGGGCGGTCGGGGACCTTATATGTTGCGCTGCAACAATGATGGGGCCGGGCGGGACCGGCCCTGCGGAGGTGTCGAACCATGGAAGGTTCCACGGCGCTGAAAAGCGCCGGCCAGCCGCGCCAGAGACTGGACTCGGCTGTCGTACGTTTCGCCGGCGATTCCGGCGATGGCATGCAGCTGACCGGAAGCCAGTTCACCCTGACCACGGCTTTGGCGGGCAACGACCTGGCCACATTTCCGGACTTCCCGGCCGAAATTCGGGCACCCGTCGGGACCACCTTTGGCGTCTCGGCCTTTCAGATCAATTTCGGCGCCCGCGACATCAAGACCTCCGGAGACACGCTCGACGTCCTGGTCGCCATGAACCCGGCGGCGCTCAAGGTCAACCTGGACGACGTCAAGCCGGGCGGACTGATCATCGCCGACCTCGGCAACTTCATCGAAAAGAACCTGCGCAAGGCGGGCTACGACGACAATCCTCTCGAGGACGACTCGCTGGCCGCCTTCCGCCTGCTCAAGGCCGACATCTCGCGCTTGACCCTGGAAGCGGTCAAGGATCAGGAGCTCTCCAAGAAGGAAGGACTGCGCTGCAAGAACATGTGGGCGCTGGGCCTGGTCTATTGGATGTTCGACCGGGACCGGCGGGCGACGGTGGATTGGCTGGCGGCAAAGTTCGCCAAGCGGCCGGCCCTGGCCAAGGCCAATATCGCGGCCCTGGATGCCGGCCATGCCTTCGGCGAGACCGCGGAGCTGCCGGCCGACGTGCGGACCTATGTGGTGCCGCCCGCCCAACTGGCGCCGGGGCTGTACCGCAACGTCACCGGCTCCGAAGCCCTGGCCTGGGGGCTTGTGGCCGGAGCCCAGTTCGCGGAGCTGGATCTGGTCTTCTGTTCCTATCCGATCACCCCCGCCTCGCAGGTGCTCCACCTCCTGGCGGGCTTGAAGGATTACGGTGTCACCACATTTCAGGCCGAGGACGAAATCGCGGCGGTCTGTGCGGCGATCGGCGCGTCCTACGGCGGCACGATCGGCGTGACCTCCAGCTCCGGGCCCGGCATCGCGCTCAAGAGCGAGGCCCTCGGTCTGGCGATCACGGCGGAACTGCCGCTGGTGGTGATCAATTCGCAGCGCGCCGGGCCCTCGACCGGCATGCCGACCAAGACCGAGCAGTCGGACCTCTACCAGGCGCTCTTCGGGCGCAACGCGGACAGTCCTCTGGCCGTGTTGGCGGCGCGCTCGCCGGCCGACTGCTTCGAAACGGCCATCGAGGCCCTCAGGCTCGCGACCAAATACATGACGCCCGTGATCCTGCTGTCGGACGGCTACATCGCGAACGCGGCCGAGCCCTGGGCGATTCCCGATATCGAGGCCTGGCTGCGCTTCCCCGTGCGGTTGCACGGCGAAGCGGAAGGCTTCCAGCCCTTTGCCCGCGATCCGGTGACCCTGGCACGGCCCTGGGCGGTGCCCGGTACGCCGGGCCTCGAGCACCGCATCGGCGGGCTTGAGAAGGCGGACCGTAGCGGCGAGGTCTCCTACGACCCGTCGAACCATCAGCGCATGACCCACTTGCGCGCCGACAAGATCGCCCGCATCGCCGATGACATACCGGCCCAGAGCGTCGAACAGGGCGAGACGGGCGGACGCTTGGCCCTGGTCGGCTGGGGCTCCACCTACGGACCGATCAGCCGGGCGGTCGGCGGTCTGAGGGGCCAGGGGATCGATGTCTCGCACATCCACCTGCGCCATCTCTGGCCGTTGCCCCGCAATCTCGGCGAACTCCTGGGCGGGTTCGACCGGATCCTGGTGCCGGAAATGAACAGCGGCCAGCTTCGCACTCTCTTGCGCAGCGAATATCTGTTGCCCGCCGAGGGCCTCAACAAGGTTTCGGGCCGGCCCTTCAGGATCTCGGAAATCGAACAGGCGATCCTCGGCACCTTGGAGGAAAAGGCATGAACGTCGCGGCCCCGCCAAGGCCCCTTGCGGCCAAGGACTATGCGTCGGATCAAGAGGTGCGCTGGTGCCCGGGTTGCGGCGATTACGCGATTCTGAAGGCGGTGCAGCGCACGCTCGCCGAGGTTCAGGCGGCGCCCGAGAAGACCGTCTTCGTCTCGGGCATCGGCTGCGCCGCGCGCTTTCCCTATTACCTGGCCACCTACGGCTTCCATACGATTCACGGCCGGGCGCCGGCCATCGCCACCGGCCTCAAGCTGGCCCGTCCCGAGCTCGACGTCTGGATCGTGAGCGGCGACGGCGACGCGCTCTCGATCGGCGGCAATCACCTGCTCCACCTGCTGCGCCGCAATATCGATGTGCAGTTCCTGCTGTTCAACAACGAGATCTACGGACTGACCAAAGGCCAGTATTCACCGACCTCGCGAAGCGGTACGCGCTCGCCCTCCACGCCGCTGGGCTCGGTCGAGGCGCCGGTGTCGGCGACCGCCTTTGCGCTCGGCGCCGGCGCGCGCTTCGTTGCCCGTTCCATCGACACCCAGCAGAAGCGGCTGGCCGAAGTGCTGAAGCGGGCTCACGCCCACCGAGGCGCTTCCTTCGTCGAGATCCTGCAGAACTGCATCGTCTACAACGACAACGTCTTCGGCCACGTCACCGACCGCGACGTCGCCGAGGAGGCTCAGATCCACGTCGCCCATGGCGAGCCCCTGATCTTCGGCAAGGCGCGCGACAAGGGACTGCGGCTCCGGCCGGGCAGCGTGGACCTCGATGTGGTCCGGCTCGGCGAAGGCGGGGTCGGCGAGACGGACCTGCTGGTGCACGACGAAACGAGCCGCCCGCTGGCCGGTCTGCTCGCGGCCATGGAGCCGCCGACCTTGCCGGTAGCGCTGGGCGTGCTCTATTGCGATCCGGCGGAAAGCTACGAGACGGCCGTTCACCGCCAGCTGGCCGAAGCCCAGGCCGATGGCCGCCGCCGCGACCTCGGTGCCTTGCTGCGCCGCGGGCACACCTGGCAAGTGCCCGGCTAGCTAGGACTCGGTTAGACCAGTCTCTTCAGCAGGCCGAGAAAGACCTCGCGCTCGCCGCCATTGAGCGGCGCCAGGATGGCCTCGTTGGCCTGTGCCGCCAGGGCTTGCAGCTGTCCGACGATCTGTCGGCCGCTGGCCGTCAGGCTCAACACCTTGCGCCGGCGGTCGTTGTTGTCCGCCCCACGCTCGACCAAGCCGCGCGCGCGCAGGCGCTGGATCACGCCTTGGATCGTGGCCGGATCCATGGCGGTGAGCCGGCCCAGGTGATTCTGCGACAGCTGGCCGACCTCGAGGAGGCGCGCCAAGGCGAAATACTGCGCCGGGGTTAGCTGGTGATCGTTTAGCCCTTCGCTGAACAGAGAGGAGGCCCGCTTGTGCGCGCTGCGCAGGAGATGGCCGACCTGCTCATCGAGCGGCGCTTCTGAGGGGCCGGAAAACGAAACGACGTTGCTGCCGGAACGGAAGGCATCCAAGGTTATTCACACCTTTATTCACTAAGACCCGGCGGTTTCCCTCGGCCCTGCGATCGGGGCGCGAGTCGCGCGGCCCTTTAGGTTAACGACGGCATACATATAATTCGACTATGTATTAACATCTAGTATCTTTTTTGCATCGACGGGAAAATTCCGTCTGAATCCCAGACAGCCCTAGGAAACCAGCCGCTTTCGATCAGCTCCGCGACGGCTTCGATGTCCGGCGTGAAGGGGCGGTCCTGCTCGAGAAAGGCCGCGTGTCGGCGCAGTTCGGTCATCACCTTTGCGAGCGCCGGGCTGGTCGCCAGGGGTCGGCGCAGGTCGATCCCCTGGGCGGCGGCCAGGAGCTCGATGGCCACGATCCGCCTGCCGTTGGCCAGGATCTCGCCCAGGCGGCGCGCGGCGAAGGTCGCCATGGAGACGTGATCCTCCTGGTTCGCCGAGGTCGGCAGGCTGTCCACGCTGGCCGGATGGGCCAGGGCCTTGTTCTCGCTGGCCAACGCGGCGGCGGTGACATGGGCGATCATGAAGCCGGAGTTGAGCCCCGGCTCGGCGACAAGGAAGGCGGGCAGGCTGGAATGATGAGCGTCGGTCAAGAGTGCGATACGCCGCTCGGCCAGGGCGCCGATCTCGGCCAAGGCGCCCGCCATCATGTCGGCGGCGAAGGCGACGGGCTCGGCATGGAAGTTGCCGCCCGACAGAATGTCCCCCTCGGCGGGAAACACCAGGGGATTGTCCGAGACGGCGTTGGCCTCGCGGGCGATCGTGGCTGCCGCGGCCTCGAGTACGTCGAGCACGGCGCCCATGACCTGGGGCTGGCAGCGCAAGGAGTAGGGGTCCTGAACCCGGTCGCATTCCAGGTGCGAGGTGCGGATTGCACTGTCCGCCAGAAGATGGCGCAGCCGTTCCGCCACGCGGATCTGCCCGGGCTGGCCGCGCAGGTCCTGAATGCGCGGATCGAAGGGAACGTCGCTGCCGAGTGCCGCGTCGACGCTCATGGCGCCCGCGGCCAGGGCGGCTGCGAAGAGATCGAGCCCGGCGAACAGGCCGTCGAGCGCGAGGGCGGTGGAAACCTGGGTACCATTGAGCAGGGCGAGGCCTTCCTTCGCCGCCAGCTCGAGCGGCGCCAAGCCGAGGCGGCGCAAGGCTTCCACGCCCGGCAAGCGGTCGCCGGCGAGAACGATCTCGCCGCGGCCGAGCAGGGGCGCCGCAAGGTGGGCAAGCGGCGCCAGATCGCCGGACGCGCCGACCGAGCCCTTGGCCGGGATAACCGGCAGGGCATCGGCGTTGTAGAGCGCGACCAGCCGCTCGATGACCTCGCGCCGGATGCCCGAATGGCCCCTCGATAGGGCGTTGATCTTGAGCAGCAGGACCAAGCGCACGACGCGAGCCTCGAGCGGCTCGCCGACTCCGGCGCAGTGCGACAGCACCAGCCGGCGCTGCAGCTCCGCAACCTGATCGGGCGAGATGGCCGTGTCCGCCAGACTGCCAAATCCCGTGGTCACGCCGTAGACCCGCCGGTCCTCGTGCACCACGGCGGCCACGGCCTCGGCTGCGGCTGCCACGCCGGCCCAGGCACCGGGCGCGACCTCGATGTCTCGCGGCTGGCGCCAGAGGGAGTGCAAATCGGCCAGCTCCAGGGCGCCGGGTGTGATCGTGAAACGAGAATTTTCCGCCATCTTGAGGCACCAGTTGTCTATACAACTTGATGCCGTTCAATAGCATGGCGGAGGAAGGGGGCCAATCGGGAACTCGACCGGTGCAGCGTCCGGAATGAAGCAAACAGAAATGGCGCCACGGCCCCTGCGGGCCTGGCTGGACATACTCGGGACTGCGGCCTTGCGGTCAGGCCGCGGAATCAACCTCCACCCGCACCCGCGGCGACATTGCCCACCGTCGAGGAGACGCCCGTCCACATGGCGATCGTCTGTGCAGCGAAGCTGTTGATGGCGCCAATGGCCGCGATGACGATCAAGGAGGCTATCAGCCCGTACTCGATCGCCGTGGCCCCAGTTTCATCCTGGAGAAAGTGTAGTATTTTAGACAATGTACTGACTTCCTTCCCATTCAGAGCATGGAAGGTATTACACCTCAAAGCCTTTAACAAGTATTTAACATGTAAAATGACGCATTTTACTATAATTTATTTGAATTTTAAATTGATGAAACGGCACATCAGGCTTCTTGTTTCGTCAATTGTCTACAAGCGTTCCTCGCGCGGCGAACGATTGAAGAATTCACGGTAACACTTCGAGAAATGCGACGCGGAGATGAAGCCGCAGGCGAGGGCCACGTCGAGCACCGAAAGGCTCGTCTGGGTCAGCAGCCGGCGCGCTCTGTGAAGCCTGAGCTCCAGGTAGTAGCGGGTCGGCGTGCGGGCCAGATACTTGCGAAACAGGCGCTCGAGCTGCCGCGTCGACATCCCCGTGCGGCGGGCCAGCTCGGCCCGCGCCATGGGCTCCTCGAGGTTCTCCTCCATGAGGGCGATGACCTTGAGCAGCCGGGGGTGGCTGACGCCCAGACGATTGCGCAAGGCCATACGCTGCTGATCGTGCTGGCCGCGGATCCGCTCATGGATGAACTGCTCGGCCACCTGGGTGGCCAAGTCCCGGCCATGCTCGAGGGCGATCAGGGACAGCATGAGGTCGAGCGCCGCGATGCCGCCCGAGCAGGTCAGCCGGCTCCGGTCGATCTCGAAAAGCTCCGCGGTGACGTCCAGGTCGGGAAATTCCTCTTGAAACCCGACCAGGTTTTCCCAGTGGATCGTGCAGCGGTAGCCGTCGAGCAGCCCGGCGCGGGCCAGGAGATAGCTGCCCGTGGAGAGGGCGCCGATTTGACAGCCCTGGCGCTCGAGGCGACGCAGCCAGGCGAACACCTGGCGGTCCTCGAAGCCATGGGCGTCGATGCCGGCGACGACCAGGACCGTGTCAAGGCCGCTCGCCTCTTCGATCGATCCATGGGGCAGCACCTGAACGCCGCTCGAGGAGGTCACGGCCGCCCCGGATTTGGAAACGATGCGCCAGTCATAGAGGTGCTTGCCCGACAACCGGTTGGCCGCGCGCAACGGCTCGATCGCAGAGGTGAAGGACATCATGGCGAAGCACGGCACCAGGAATATGCCGAAGGTTCGAGGCTTTTCACCAAAGGTCCCCTCGGTCATCGGCCTCGTATCCGCTCGGCGGTGGTTGCTCGGCTGCACCGGCCTTCTGCCCGCTCCGGCGCCAGGCGAACTCCGGCAAACTTCCGGTCGCCTGTGGGACAACGCGTTCCGGCGGCCTGTGTGACACTTTTTAGCGAGGCGGACAACCGCCTATGCCGTGGTCGTTTTTCTTGGGAGATGGTGTCATGGCGCGTGAGCGTCGCCGTCGCGACAGAGCCTCTCGGGCCGACGCGGGCCCGCCCGCCAATGTCGCCCCCGGCGGCCTCTCGGGCGGTTTTTACCGGCCGCTTTCCAGGTCCGATGTCGCGCGCATCGTCGAGGCCGCCACCGAGGTCCTGGAGCGCACCGGGATCGAGGTCATGCCGAGTCCCTGCCGCGAGGTCTTCCGGGCCGCGGGTGCGCGGGTCGACGACGCGGCGAACCGGGTCTTTATCGGTCCGGAACTGGTCGAACAGGGCCTGGCGCGGGCCGCCAAAACAGTGCTTCTGGCCGGCCGCGACCCGGTCCACGATCTCGATCTGGGCGGCGCCCGGGTCTACATGGGCACGGGTGGTCAGGCCGTCAAAGTGCTGGATCTGAACGGCGAGGTGCGCGAGAGCCGGCTGGCCGACAACTATCATATCGGCCGGCTTTGCGATCCCTTGGAGCACATCCATTTCTACATGCGTCCGGTGGTCAGCCGGGATCTCGCCACCGAGGACATCGACGCAAACCAGTTCTATGCGTGCTTGGCAGCGACCCCCAAGCATGTCATGGCCAACGCCTACCTGCCGAAGAGCGTTGCGGACCTGAGGGTCATGGCCGAGATGATCGCGGGCGGGGCGGAGGCGCTCGACCGCCGGCCGATCATTTCCTTCTCGGCCTGCTGGACCGTCAGCCCGCTTCGTTACGCCGAGGAGACGGTTACAATCCTCGATCGGCTCATCGCCCACCGGCTGCCGGTGGTGATCTCTTCCGCGCCGCAGTCCGGTGCCACCTCGCCGGCCGCCCTGGCGGGCACCCTGGTCCAGATCACCGCCGAGCAGCTTTCCGGTGTCGTCTACGTCAACCTGTTGAACCCCGGCCATCCGCTGATCATGGGCTGCGTGCCGGCCCAGGCCGATCTCAGGACCGGCGCCTTCACCGGCGGGTCCGGCGAGTTTGCGCTGTTGAACGCGGCCTGCGCCCAGATCGCCCAGCACCTCCAGCTGCCGCTCTACAATTCCTCCGGCATCTCCGATTCCAAGGTGCCCGATGCCCAGGCCGGGGCGGAAAAGGGCGTGACCGGTCTCGCCGCCGCGCTGGCCGGCGCGAACTATATCCATCACTCGGCCGGCTTTTTGGAATCCCTGTTGACCGTGGCCTACGAGCAGTACGTCATCGACAACGACATCAACGGCGTGGTGATGCGCATGCTGCGCGGTATCGAGGTGAGCGACGAGACCCTGTCGCTCGACGTCATCGACGAAGTCTGCAAGGGGCCGGGCCACTTCCTCGGTCATCCGCAAACCCTCAAGCTGATGAACAGCGAATACCTCTATCCGCGCCTGATGGACCGGGACACGCGCGACGACTGGGAAGGCAAGGGCGCCAAGGACATCCGTGAAGCGGCGCGTGAAGCGGCGGGGCGCATTCTGACCGAGCACTGGCCCGAGGTGATTCCGGCCGATCTCGATGCCGAGCTGCGCCGGCGCTTCAACATCCTGCTGCCGTTGGAGGAGATGCGACCGGCGGCATAGGGCAGTGATTGGTTTCGTGTGCCGCCGGTCTTCGCAACTCCGGGCTAGACGCGGCGCCGCCGCTGCGATAATCGCATGGGTCCATGGATCTCGCGTGTATCGAAACCGCCGCCGCGGCCCAGGGTTTGAGCCTGCGCGGCGCCTTCCACCCGGACTCCCGGGATGGCGTGCCGACGATGCCGGACGGACGGCCCGCCGCGACCCTGGTGCTGCTCGGCAACGTCGGTTCCGGCCTTTGGGCGCGCTTCGCCGCGCAGTCCGAGTTGACGGACGGCGCTCCCGACCCGCTCGACCGCTGGAGCGAAAGGGTCATCGCCGCCTTGGGCACGGCGCTGGGCGCCTGGCCGCTGTTTCCCTTCGGCGGGCCGCCTTATCTGCCGTTCATCGCCTGGGCCAAGCGCGCCGAGCCGGTGGCCGAGTCTCCCCTCGGCATGCTGATCCATCCCGAGCACGGCCTGTGGCACGCCTACCGCGGTGCCTTGGCCTTCGCCGAGCGCCTGGAACTTCCGCCGCCGGACAGGCGGCCGAGACCCTGCGACAGCTGTGCCGGGAGGCCCTGTCTCGCGGCTTGCCCGGTCGAAGCCTTTGGCGCCGGGGGCTACGACGTCGCGGCCTGCGTCGGCCATATCTCCGCGCCCGCCGGGGCCGAGTGCATGGATCGCGGCTGTCGGGCCCGGGACGCCTGTCCCGTGGGCCGGGACCGGGCCTACGGGCCGGATCAGATGCGCTTTCATATGGCGGCCTTCCTCAAGGCCCGGCGGGCGGACGCCGCATGACCGGCCGCGCGACTGGCCGCGTGACCCGGGGCACGGTCCTGCTCATCGACCATCCGGTCGGCCAGCGCGACGACCGCGCCTCGCGCTCTCTGGCCGAACGGGGCTACCGGCTCGAATGGCGCTGCCCGGGCAAAGGCGACTCCCTGCCCGGGCCCGAGGCCGACTACGCGGCCGTGGTGGTCTACGGCGGCACCGAGAACCTGAGCACGGACGAGGCCGTTGGCGACA
>Ga0224512_10001518_pt1 | contig 22320 bp, 16 predicted proteins | sample SF_May12_sed_USG_4_FD_169103 | JGI IMG/M metagenome (GOLD analysis project Ga0224512, IMG submission 169103) | Sediment microbial communities from San Francisco Bay, California, United States - SF_May12_sed_USGS_13 | ecosystem: Environmental > Aquatic > Marine > Sediment | place: USA... | reverse complement strand
GTCAATCACAGGAATCATTGACCGCATACTGCCGACGATCGACACCCTGAGTCGAGCGGCGACGGCTCGCGTGATCATTGATGATGCCGAGACAGGCTGGCGGCCTGGTCTGTTCGTTGAAGGTGTTGTGACAGTTGCAGAAACCTCGGTACCCCTGGCAGTTCGGGAGAGCGGGTTGCAGTCATTTCGAGACTTCACCGTTGTCTACGCGAAAGCAGGCGATACCTACGAGGTGCGGATGCTGGATTTGGGCAGGCGGGATGGTGAGTTCATTGAGGTGCTGGGTGGGCTCGAGCCCGGAACGACCTACGTCATCGAAAACAGCTACCTGGTCAAGGCCGACGTTGAGAAATCCGGCGCGAGCCACGATCACTAGCGGGGTAGGCCTGTGCTCGAAAAAATTATCGACATCTCGCTAAGACGGCGCGCGCTGATCCTGACGTTAATCATCGTTGTTGCCGGCCTCGGCCTTTACAACTACCGGTTGTTGCCGATCGATGCCGTGCCCGATATTACGAACGTCCAGGCGCAGATCAACACGGAAGCGCCAGGCTATTCGCCGCTGGAAGTGGAAAACCGCGTCACGTTCGTCATCGAGACCGCTCTGAGTGGTCTACCACGCCTTGATTACACGCGCTCCGTCTCCCGATACGGCCTTTCGCAGGTCACGGCGGTGTTCGAAGAAGGCACCGACATCTATTTCGCGCGCCAGCTCGTCAACGAGCGGCTTGTGCAGTCGCGCAGCCAGCTGCCTGAGGGCCTGGAACCGGAGCCGGGACCAATCGCCACGGGTCTCGGCGAGATCTTCATGTACACGGTTTCATCGGCCGAAGGCGCCGATCACGACCCGATGTTCCTGCGCGAGGTCCAGGACTGGATCATCCGGCCGCAACTAAGGCAGACGCCCGGCGTCGTCGACGTCAATACGGTCGGGGGCTACACGCGCCAGTTCGTTGTTGCGCCATTGCCTGAGCGCTTGTTGGCTTTTGGTGTGTCGACTGATGAGTTGATCGAAGCGCTGGAAGCCAATAACGACAACGTCGGGGCTGGGTTCATCGAGCGGTCCGGCACACAATTGCTGGTCCGGTCGCCCGGCCAGGCCTCCAACGCTGAGGATCTAGCCAGTATTGTCGTCGGGCATGGTGACGACGTGCCGGTTCGCGTTCGTGACGTCGCTACGGTGACTATTGGCCACGCGCTGCGTAACGGTGCAGCGATGCAGGACGGTCGCGAGGTTGTCCTCGGAACCGCGTTCATGCTGATCGGTGAAAACAGCCGCACAGTCGCGCGCGCGGTCGAGCAAAAGCTTGAAGAGGTGCAGTCGTCGCTGCCCGAAGGGGTCGTCGCTGAGACACTCTACAGCCGGTCGCACCTGGTGGAGGAGACAATCAGCACCGTCCGCGAGAATCTCGTCGCCGGTGCATTGCTCGTTATCGTCATTCTGTTCGCCATGCTGGGTAACTGGCGGGGAGCGTTTGTCACAGCCGCGGTGATACCTATCGCGATGCTCATGACGATCACGGGAATGGTTGAATCGGGCGTGTCAGGCAATCTCATGAGCCTCGGCGCCCTCGATTTCGGGCTCATTGTCGATGGCGCGGTGATCATTGTTGAAAACTGTCTGCGACGGCTGGCCATTGAGCAGGAGAAGCAGGGACGGGTCTTATCGCTTGCCGAGAGGCTGGATGTGACTCGTGCAGCGACACGTGAGGTCCTTAGGCCGAGTATCTTTGGCGTCACAATCATACTGATCGTATACGTGCCGCTCCTTACGCTGACCGGCGTCGAAGGCAAGATGTTCCGGCCGATGGCCCTGACGGTCAGTGGTGCATTGTTTTCGGCGCTGATTCTCTCGGTGACGTTTGTGCCGGCAGCGGTTGCTGTCTTTGTTTCCGGTAAGGTGAAGGAGCGTGAAAGCTGGATCATGGTGCAGGCGCATAGGGCGTACCGACCGGTCCTGACATTTGCTCTGCGCGCCAGGGTGTTTGTCGTTGCCGTCGCTGTTTTCCTGGTGGCTGGTGCAGGGCTAATGGCGTCCAAACTGGGCAGCGAGTTCCTGCCAACCCTCGACGAGGGTGATGTGGTCATGCATGCGCTCCGTATTCCCGGAACGAGCCTGGAGCAGGCGGTTTCGATGCAAGAGATACTCGAGGCCGAGATTAAGGCAGTCCCCGAAGTACGCCACGTATTCTCGAAGATCGGTACAGCAGATATAGCAACCGATCCGGTTCCTCCATCGGTAGCCGACGTCTTCATCATCATCAAGCCCAGGGACGAATGGCCAGATCCGCGCAAGAGCAAGGCGGCGCTAGTCTCGGACCTGGAGGCCGTGGTCGCACGAATCCCGGGCAGTCGCTACGAATTCCTCCAGCCGATTGAGATGCGATTCAATGAACTGATCGCGGGTGTTCGCTCGGAAGTCGCAATCAAGGTCTATGGCGACGACCTCGACTTGTTGGTGAGTATTGGCGAGAACGTTGAAGGGCTGCTCCAGACCACGCCCGGAAGTGCCGACGTGCAGACGGAGCAACTGACCGGTCTCCCCATGCTCACGGTGACTCCAAACCGGAAGCAATTGGCGCGGTATGGCATGAACGTCGCCGACGTGCAGCACACCCTGTCAACTGCTATCGGTGGTCATGAGGCCGGAACGATATTCGAGGGCGATCGGCGTTTTGACGTGGTAGTCCGCCTCGAGGACGTTCACAGGCAGAATGTTGATGTGATCCGTCGCTTGCCCGTCGCGTTGCCGGGCGGTGGCGCTGTACCACTCCAGGAGGTGGCCACTATAGAGACGGTCGTTGCTCCCAACCAGATAAGCCGCGAGAACGGCAAGCGCCGCATAGTTGTGACGGCAAATGTGCGAGGCCGTGATCTTGGATCATTTGTCGATGAGGTGCGATCCGCATTCGCCCAGCGAATCGAACTGCCGGCCGGTTATTGGGTCGAGTACGGGGGGACATTCGAACAGCTGGAGTCGGCGAGTCAACGACTTGCAATCGTGGTCCCGCTGGCATTGCTACTGATATTCGCGCTTCTCTATGCGGCATTCGGTTCCGCACGTGATGCGTTGCTGGTCTTCAGCGGCGTTCCTTTGGCGTTGACAGGCGGTGTGCTGAGCCTGTGGCTTCGCGGTATGCCGTTTTCCATCAGCGCCGCAGTCGGTTTCATCGCCCTGTCCGGCGTCGCCGTGCTCAACGGCATGGTCATGCTCTCATTCATTCGCGATCTGCGAGCCCAAGGGAAGGGACTGGAGATGGCGATCCTGGAGGGTGCTATGGTCAGGCTGAGGCCCGTCCTCATGACCGCCCTCGTGGCCAGCCTGGGATTTGTTCCTATGGCGCTCAACGTCGGTATCGGCGCGGAGGTTCAGCGGCCGCTGGCCACCGTGGTCATAGGCGGGATCGTATCGTCGACCCTCCTGACGCTCGTTGTGCTGCCGGCGCTGTACCGGATGGCGGGCGCGCGGCAAGTAGCGCCGAATGGGACGCCAACATCCGATTCTGCTTGACGGAGCTATCTCAGGCGAATGCGGCCGGCGGCTGTCGGAACAGGGCAAATCCTGCCTCCGCTACCAAATGACAAAGGGTTCCCTTGGGGGGCCCTTTGTCATTTCCGTCTATTTCGGCAAGAAATCGAAGTTGTTGCGTGATGCGCAACACGCTATACTGGTCCGGTGATCAAGTCGTTCAAGCACAAAGGCCTGAGGCGTTACTACGAGACAGGCAGCAAATCGGGTATCCAGGCCAAACATGCGGCTCGACTGCGTTTACAACTGGCGGCTCTGGATACCGCTCGGGCAATTGACGATATGGACGTGCCTGGTTATCTGCTGCATCCACTCAAAGGGCGAGCAAAGAACCGGTGGTCGATATGGGTCAGCGGAAATTGGAGGTTGACCTTCGAATTCAGAGACGGCAACGCGTATGTGTTGGACTACGAGGACTATCATTGATGGCTATGCATAATCCCCCGCACCCGGGCGAGTTTATTCGGGAAACATATATTGAGCCGTTCGATATAAGTATCCGGTCGTTGGCTGAGAATTTGGGCGTCGCTGCTTCTACCTTGGCGCGTGTAGTCGCCGAGCGCAGCGCAGTGAGTCCCGAAATGGCGTTGCGGTTGTCAAAGGCGCTTGGTCGATCTCCGGAGAGCTGGTTGGCCATGCAGGATAACTACGATCTCTGGCAGGCAAGAAAGTCAGCGAATCTCTCGAAAGTGCGCAGGATTCCGTTCGCGGCGAACGCCTAGAGGAAGGCGGGTGTGACCGTGTCAGCGAAATGGGAATAATGACGCGTACCCGATTACTTCAGTCGAATCCTTCGCCCGACTGTCGGAACAGTGCAAAGCAGGTCCCGCTACCAATTGAAAAACGGGCCCCCTTGTGGGGCCCGTATTCGCAGGAAAGAGTGTGCCTCTGTATCTATACCAGCCTACGGAGCCAAATCGAAATCAGTGGCCGTTGGCTCCCTGTAGGAAGGGCGGAATTTCCGGGGCGTCGGTCCAACGCCAGATTGCGGTTGGCGTCTGCCTGTCTACGGTCCACTCTGCGGTGTCAGTATCGAAGTGGAAGGTATTGCCTCTGAGTTCCGGCATTTCATGGGATACCTTTCCACCGATCATAGTCATGATGGATGTAAGTTGATCCAGTTCTTCAATTGGTGCGGCCATGTAGTCACCGTTTAGTATGACCATGTCCGCGAACTTTCCGGGCTCAATAGATCCCAGGGCATTTTCTTTCCATATCGGATAGGCAGACCAACGCGTCATCATCAGCATCAGTGTCATGCGGTCAGGTACGGCTTCTTCCTGCACACCCCACGTCTCACCATTGATCTTCCGCGTCAGCCACATCACGCCATCTTCGAAGGGAGAATCCCGTAACCCACGTTGTATACCGAATTCGCTGATGACGGTATTAACACCGGCTTTCATCATACTCGCTACCGGGGCGTTCCAGGCCAGGTATTCCTCTCCGTACCCTTCCTTGATTACCTGCGTCGGCACTTCAGTAGCGTCACACGAAAACGTATGGCCCAACCTTGCCGCAATCTCTATCTGCGCCGGTGTCACCGAATGACAGTGGTCACTCTGAATTCGCAACTGGCGGATACGTTCATCGGACATGTGACTGCGGTAGGTGCTGAACATGATTTCCACGGAACCGTCTCCGGAGGAATGCCATCCCGGAATATTACTGATACGACCCTCGGCAGCCAGTTCCGCCAGGGTCACCAGGTGGTCCGTTCGGCGTCCGCGATTGGGGACGACATTCCGCTCATCTATGGCCTTGATATCAATACCTGGGGGTTCCGGAGGACATTGTTCCCGGTTCTTGATGGCATCACTCTTCGCGATCATGGAGGTACACCAGGCGACGCCACCGGCATCGATGCCACCGACACTGCTACCGGTGCTGAAGAACCAGTCCGATCCGTGACCCACCCAGTCGCCGATACGGCGGTAGGATTCCTTTATATTGTCGGAGAAAGGCTGCAGCCAGCGATGATCCCAGGCCATGCGTATAGGCATGAGGTCGTTTCTATCCATGTGGTTGGTCGCGCTGAAACCGCCTTCGCACTGGATATGGCTCTTGTAGGTCGTTACCCCGATCTGGGCATTGGCCTGCATGACCTCGAAATACCCCTGTATGTACTTGTTAAACGTGTCCTGGTCCTGTGTCGCAATCAAATCGAGGCTGGTGCATCGTGAGAAATCCGAATACTCACCCGACCAACCGGTTTCCTTGTCCACCATCCAGTAGTCCGAGGGCATTTCGTTCCCATAGTAATGTTCAATGGCCTCGATAGCTCTGCTATTCATGACAGATCCACCGCGGGTCACCACGAAAACAGGATGGTCCGGGGCTAGCCGATCCAGATCCCTTCTGACGATCGTTTTACCGAACGCCTTGACCGCGACCCCGGGGGGGTTGACCCTTATGCGTATCCACTTCCCCGGAGGTATCTGTTGCGCACGGGCCCGCACAGCACCGGCAAGCATCTCTGCTGCATGCTCGGGATTGTCGGCTCCTAGCCGGATCACCAGCAAATCGGGTACATAATTTACGACCCACGGGAAACCCGTTGCGGTTTCATAGATATGATTATGGGTGTCAATCAGGCCCGGTATAACGGTATTGCCCCTCGCATCGATAACCTCGGTCCAGTCGGCTATGAGTTGTCGTATTTCCTCATTGCTGCCAACGGCCATGATCCGATCCCCCTGTACCGCAACTGCTTCGGCAACGGTAACCTGATCGGGGTCATCATTATCCGATGTGATGACCTTGCCGTTGATAATGGCGGTTTCAGCATAAGGTGATTGGGCCGAGTACGTGTCGATGCAAACAATGACTCCACATACAAGACTTATAAGCGGCAGGAATATTTTGCTGACCGATCTGTTGTAGAGGGCCATTTTTTGCTCCTCTCTTTTTCTCAAGATAAAGGAAAGGAAATTCTATCGCGTTGGTGAATCCCCGGGAATGGCACGGCATCGCCGCATACTGCTGCAGGGGTTGAATAAGCAGGTAAGCCATTGATCTGGGCTGGTCGCGGCATGATTTGGGACCCAATCCGCTGCCCTTGCCTGGCCAATTTCCTGGATCCCGGCGATCCGGACGTATTGCTTATCGACAATCGAATCTGGGTCAACGTTGAGACAGGCAAGATATCCAAGTAAGCAGCCGGCGTTACTTGTGCTGGTCCTGCTGCTTACCTTTCGGAAGCTTCCCGTCGATCAGACTGCGGTAATAATGTCTACTACTGAACCCGAAGCGGACGTTCCGCGCCGTCGGTGTACTTAATCATGTTACGGAGATTGTCGGAAATGGAGTTCGTATCTGAAAAAAAGTCTATTTCTCGCGCACCTCGACGAACGTGCCCAAAAACTGAACAAAGACGATCGAATTCCCACCAATACTGTAAACACAGGTCACGGCAACCAGCATTAGAGAGGGGCGCCAAAAAACCTCGAGTAGGCTTAATGCCAAAATAACAAAAAGAATCACGTAACCCACCGTTATCAATAGGCTAGCCAACGGCAGAGGGACACCCAGCCTGGTTCTCCGCCGGATATGGAACGGCACATACGTGGCAATAGCCACGGCAAACATGAAGATTGTGGCTTGCCAAACCTGCTGCTCATCACTCAGGGATTCTAGGAGCGCAATCGAAGCGAGGGTCATCATGAAAAACAGGAGGCTGCTTTCCACGAAATAGCGAAACATGACGTACTGAAGTGGAGTGAAATGTCCACCAAGCGCTTGGCGAAGCGTTGCGACTATCGCCGTAAATGCAACCCAGGCGAGGCACAGTTCGGCATACAGGCTCAGGAATTCCATATCGTGTCCAATTCGTCTCTACATATGCCGAAAGTCCAGATTATGCACGCTGGCCACGCATCGAACACCTCAATTAGTCCGTTATCTGACGGTCGAATTGGCCATAAATCGCACATTCTGAGCGTCCGGCATTGGGAGAGCGGACATTCGGAGCGGCAGAACGCCATTTCGGCCAATTCGGACTACTTTAAGCGGACGCTAGTCCGGGCCGTCGGAACAGCGCAAATCCTGCCCGCGCTACCAAACGAATAATGGCCTCCCTTGTGGAGGCCACTTTCTTTTTGGAAATGGAGAATAGGCGAGAGAAGTCCGACTGCAGCATATTTGGCGTATTGTTGCGCGATACACCTGATTGGGGTCCAAGTCTGATGAGCATCAAAGTCGCTGTTATCCAGAAACCGCCGGTCCTTCTCAACAAGCAAGATACTATTGATCGCGCGCTCAACTCTATCGACGAAGCTGTCGGGGAGGGCGCCGGACTGCTCGTATTTCCCGAAGCGTACATCCCCGGCTATCCAACGTGGGGTTGGAGACTTCGACCCGGTTGTGATATGGCACTATCCGGTGAAATCCATGCGGGACTGAGACACAACGCCGTAGACCTTGCCCGGGGAGATCTGCAAGCGCTGCAGGACGCGGCCAAAAAACACAGTGTTTGCGTCGTCCTCGGTGTTTCCGAATTGGACAGCCAGTTTAGCGGTACGACGCTGTTCAACACCGTCGTGGTGATTGGTTCCGAAGGCGAAATACTCAATCGACATCGGAAGTTGATGCCCACGAACCCCGAACGCATGACTTGGGGTCCCGGAGACGGCAGCGGCCTTCGCGTGGTAGATACGCCGGCTGGGCGGCTGGGGACACTTATTTGTTGGGAGGCCTATATGCCGTTGGCAAGGTACGCGCTGTATGCGCAGGGCATCGACATCTTCGTCTTTCCTACCTGGGATACCTCAGACACCTGGCTGGCGAGCATGCGCCATATTGCAATGGAAGGCGGCTGTTGGGTGATTTCGACAGGGACCGCCATGCAGGGCAGTGACGTGCCGGATGATTTTCCGGCGCGCGACAGGCTCTTCGACGCCGAGGAATGGATCAACGTTGGCAACGCCATGGTGGTCAAGCCATTGGGTGAGATCATTGCGGGGCCGCTCAGCAAGGAGAAAGGCATCCTATATGCCAATATCGACAAGGATGTCGCACACCGCGCAAGACGATCGTTCGATGTCTGTGGCCATTACGCCCGGGCCGATATTCTGTCGTTGTCTGTCGACCGCAGGCCGCTGGAACCTGTTAGCTTCTCTGAGTGATACGCGAAAAGAACCACCCAAAGCCAGGCACCTTGCAGCGGCCCCTCGATGATTTCGATAGGTTCCTGGGATGCTTTGGAAATTTCCAATATCCAAAGCGAGCCCCCGCTGCGAAAATTTGGCTGTTGATATGCGGCCGATGAAAAAGCCTCGTCTCGACGAGGCTTTTTTCGAGGCGTTGAATACCTGTGCCAAGGAAGTCATCCTGCTTCGATTCGAGACCTCGAATCGGGACGAGACCCGGACAAGACGCGCCTGTACAACGGTTCGCCCGGCGACCAGGAATGTCATGGCGGCACATTCCTAGGCCGCCGGAAAATAGCCATGCGGTCGGTCGAATTTCAGTCTCCGATGTGCCTATACTTTGCCGGATTTTGTTGTCCAAGAGTCGTAAGCGACGTGTGCGAATTGTTTGCAATGTCGAGCCGGTATCCGACATCCGTCGGTTTCTCGCTGGAAACGCTCGCCCGGCGCGGTGGGCACGACGGGCCCCACAAGGACGGCTGGGGCGTTGCGTACTTCGAGGCAAACGACGTGTTTCTGCTCCGCGAGTCAAGTCCTGCTGCGGAAAGCGGTCTGGTGAGATTCATGGAGAAGAACGGGCCGCCGAGCAATCTCGTGCTCTCGCACATCCGTCTGGCGACTCAGGGGGAACCGGCGTTGCGTAATACGCAGCCGTTTCAGCGCGAGCTCGGCGGACGCGCGCATGTATTCGCTCACAACGGCAATATGCCCGGCATCAAAGATACATGTTGTCTCGATTCAAACCGCTTTACGCCTGTCGGCGATACCGACTCCGAAATCGCATTCTGCTGTTTGCTCGAGCGGCTTGGAAAACTATGGGATCGGGCAACTGGGAAGCCGCCACCCGTCGAGTCGCGTATGCAGACCGTGGCGGATTTTGCCGCGTGGCTGCGACCGCTCGGTCCATGCAACTTCGTCTATTGCGACGGCGACGCGCTTTTCGTTCATTCCCATCGCAGGACTCAGAGTGATGGCAACGTCCGGCCACCAGGGCTGCACCTGCTCGTCCGTTCATGCAATGAGCAGGCCGTCGACCTGAGCCAGTCCGGTGTCATGCTGGCTCCGGTAGCGCAGGAACTCGCGCTCGTCGCCAGTGTGCCGCTGACCGACGAGCCGTGGGAGCCCATAGGCGAGGGTGAGGTCATCGCATTGACGCAGGGGCTGGTCTGGGCACGAACGCCGGCTTCGACCGCTACCGCAATGTGACATTGTGGCGTACGCGGGACTGCCGGCTACAACTGATCTTACTTGCAACTCGAACGCGCTTCTGGCTGTTCATCGTGCGACCGGAAAAAGACCGCGTCGTCGTCGAGTGCATCGGTATCTCACGTCGACCCTTAGCAAAGTAAGCGGCTGCTTCCTCTGATAAATCCCGTTCGGGTTCGACTTTGGCGAGCCGGCGCTTCAAGCGCACCACCTACTGGCCCGTACGCAGATCAATCGGAGCCAGGAACTGGCACAGGATCGGTTGCGCGTTGTGCGTGGCTCGGGGGCCTTCATCAAGGCCGAGAACGATTTGGGAACGGTATTCCTTTTGCGTTAGCACAATGCTCTCTGTTCCTGCACCCGTCCACCGCCGCCAGAAATCCACGCGCTTTCATTCCTGCTTTGCTCGACCAGCGTGATAGAATTTTTTTGTCCTCGAGGAATATGCCTATGCCTTCACGGATCGTCATCCTGTCATTCCTGGTTCTCTCGGCTGCCGGTGATTTGCAGGCGCAAATCCGAAATCCAATTGCAGAACCGATCGTCAAACGGGACCTGAGCGTCGAGATCAGGGAAATCGCGCGCCTGCCAGATACCAGCGGGCTATACCCCGAAGACGTGGACCGCACCGGGCGGGCCCGCATCAGCTATGTCCGTGATTTGGCGGACGGCCGGCGCTTCGTCAATGACTCGCGCGGGTTCCTGTATCTGCTCGAGGGCGACCAGCCCTCCCTGTATGCCGATGTCGGGGCCGTCTTTCCCCTGACCTTCTACAACAGCCTCACGGGTGGGTTCGTCGGTTTCGATTTCCACCCGGAATTTGACCGAAACGGGTTGTTTTACACGACGCACTCTGAACGGGCCATGCGCAATCCGGCAACGCCACACTTCATGCCGCCGGGCTTCGCCGCCGCCGATGCCACCTATCACAGTGTCATCACGGAGTGGCGTGCGACAAACCCCGCGGCGGATGTCTTTGCGGGCACGCGGCGTGAGTTGCTCCGCGTCGGACACGTCGTGACTAATTTTCGACACCCGATCACCCACCTCGAGTTCAACCCGACGGCCGGGCCCGGTGACGCCGATTACGGATTGCTTTACACGAGCGGCAGCGATTTCGGATTCAGCAACGGTGGCGGTCCGAATGCGAGCAACCCGGCGCAGACGCAGCGTCTGGATACGGTAGTCGGCGCAATTCTGCGAATCGATCCGCGCAGTCCGTCTGACTCGGGAGGACAGAAGGGGCTTGGAGATTACACGATTCCACCGATCAACAAGTTCGCCGCCGATGACGACCCCGAGACCCTGGGGGAGATCTATGCCTACGGCTTCCGTAATGCCCACAGGCTTTCCTGGGACCTCAGGGACGGCACGATGTTCGCGGCCGATATCGGCATGAGCCACATCGAGGAGATCAACATCGTTCGCGAAGGGGAAAACTACGGCTGGATGCAACGTGAGGGGTTCTTCGACAACGGTGTAACCAGGCCTGGCGGCGTGCTCAACCAGATATTCCCGCTGTCAGCGGAGATTCTGGATGGGCGGCGTCAAGACGAATTCACCTACCCGGTGGCGATCTACGACCACGACGACGGGGAGGCCATTACGGCCGGGTTTGTTTACCAGGGGGCAATTCCGGCGCTCCAGGGCAAGTTTGTATTCGGAGACATCGTGCGTGGACGTCTCTTTGCGGCCGACCGGGCTGCGATGATAGAGGCCGATGACGGTATTCCAAGAACAGTGGCACCTGTCGAGGAGATCCAGCTTTACATCGTCCGGGCCGACAACGAACGCACCTATGTCACGTTCCGGGAACTGGTGGAGGCGGCTTTGGGCGAGACCGTCGTCCGTGCAGACTTGCACATCAGTCGCAGCCGCGACGGAGAGCTCTTTATCACGTCCAGGCAGGACGGTGTCATCCGGATGTTGGGGCACTGATTCCGACAAACGCTTTGGTTTTTCGCGAAGGCTATCAAGTGGGGGTAGTCCACCCCATTGTCCGATTTTCGTATTCAACCGGGCTGAGATAGCCCAGGTTCATGTGCCGTCTCTTGCATTTGGAAATGGATGCGCCCTTAACACGCCATTAGACGGTTCCAGACGATACGGCTGACCAGGTCCTGCCCGAGTCGATTGTCAAGATCACCGGGCCGAGCCGGACGTTCGGTAAAGCGTTAACTCAACCTATCCAGCCGCGCCACCGTAAGATCACAATGACCTCTCCGGCCAAAAATAGCGAGCCAAAAATTGTCCTATTGTGTCGGGCAAGCCATGCGGGAAGGTAGATATCAAAATTATCTTGTCGATCAACCGTGTGCCGAGCCGCGATTCGAGTAAGCGGGCACTGCCAGCCGTTCAAGAGGAGGACAAGAATCTCCACGAGCACGATGCCAGTTAGCCAGATGACCTGACGATACATCTCAGCCAATCCCAATGCAGGAATTGTGACAATGCACGCGACAAAGAGCGCCCAGATGGCTGTGTGAGCCACTTTGATTGTCCGAAGAGTATTCAGAACGAACGCTTCCTGATTCCTGCGATGATTGCCTTTAATAGTCCTGGGAGTATGTCACGCACCGCGGCCATTGGCCGATTCGCCGAATTGCTCAGACCTGGTTGATTCAATACAGGGTGTGGTCAATGGTGGTATTCAGGCCACCCCACGCGGTTTTGCGCGGACGCGTTTAGGTACGATAGGAACACCACGCAGCTCGCCGCTGGTACCATGCTGCATGGGCCGTCGACGGGCGGCCTTTGTCATTGCGGAAACTCGGCTGATTACCGTATAATCCCGCGCCTGCGCAGTACTGGGATCAGGAACGCATGCCGCCGGGAGGCGTCACAGGGCGCACCTGGGGCCCGCTACCAAAGTCTTGGTAGGAACGACCCCGCTCAGGGGTTTTTTGTTGTCAGGCGACAACGACAGTGCGCAGAGTATGAATGGGCCATTGGCCCATTTTTCGTTTTGAAACAGACGATTAGGTGATGGTGGTGACAGGCCTGGAGCTCCGCGAACTTCTGCAGCCGAGCATTGAACGACTGGGCTATGAGTTGGCTGACCTCGAGGTCAGGCTGGGCGGCAGAAGTGGAGTGGTGCGCGTGTTCATCGATCATCCCGACGGTATTGGTTTGGATGATTGTGAAAAGGTCAGTCGCGCGATCAGCGCGCTACTCGATGTCGAGGACCCGCTGCCGGGTCGTTATGACCTCGAGGTGTCGTCGCCCGGACTCGACAGGAAGTTGACAAAAATTGAGCATTTTCAAAGATTTACTGGAGAAGTTGTCAAAGTGCAAACGCGTTTTCCAATACAGGGACGCCGCCGATTCCGGGGCAGGCTGGTGTCGTCGAATGACTCGAATATCGTGGTCGAGGTCGACGGCGAGACGCATGAATTGCCGCTGGCAACGATCGAGACGGCGCGCCTGGTGCCGCAGGGGCTTTGAGCACCGCGGGCGCAACTGGAGTTTTCGTACATGAGCAAAGAAATCCTGATGGTGGTCGACGCAGTTTCGAACGAAAAAAGCGTCGAAAAAGAGATCATATTCGAGGCGATCGAAGCCGCGTTGGCGTCGGCAACCCGCCGTAAGCACGGCGAGGATATCGACGTCCGCGTCGCGATCGATCGTGAGACCGGCAACTACGAGACGTTTCGGCGTTGGCTCGTGTTCGAGGACGAATCGACAGAACTCGAGGTACCGGATCGCGAACTGCGCATGATCGATGCGCTCGATATCGATCCGAATGCCGAGCCCGGTGGCTATGTCGAGGTTCCGATGGAATCGGTGGAATTCGGTCGCATCGCGGCGCAGACCGCGAAACAGGTCATCGTGCAAAAGGTCCGCGAGGCCGAACGTGAGCAGGTGGTCGAGGAATTTCAGGACCGTGAGGGCGAACTGTTGTCGGGATTGGTCAAGCGAGTCGATCGGAATGGCGTCTATATCGATCTCGGCGGCAACGCCGAAGGTTTCGTGCCGCGCGAGCACATGGTACCGCGTGAACCCGTTCGCCCGCAGGACCGCATCAAAGCCTTGCTGACCGAAGTACGTTCCGAACCGCGTGGTCCGCAGCTGTTTATGACGCGGACCTCGCCGCAGTTTCTGGTTGAACTGTTCAAGATCGAGGTGCCCGAAGTCGGCCAGGGCCTGATCGAAATTCTCGGCGCAGCGCGCGACCCGGGGTTGCGTGCCAAAATTGCGGTCAAGAGCAACGACAGCCGAATTGACGCCGTCGGGGCCTGCGTGGGCATGCGTGGTTCGCGCGTCCAGGCCGTGTCCAATGAGCTTGCCGGCGAGCGTGTCGACATTATTCTGTGGGACGAGAACCCCGCCCAGTTCGTTGTGAATGCAATGTCGCCCGCCGAAGTCGTATCGATTGTCGTCGATGAAGATTCCCACAGCATGGATATTGCAGTCGAAGAAGACAAACTGTCGCAGGCTATCGGCCGCGGTGGTCAGAATATCCGTCTGGCGAGTGAACTCTCAGGTTGGGAACTCAACGTCATGACGGCAGCGGATGCCGATGAAAAGAGCGAGTCGGAAATGCGCCAGCTTCTCGAGCTTTTTTCCAAGCAGCTCGATGTGGACGAGGAAGTCGCTTTGATTCTGGTCCAGGAAGGCTTTTCGACGATCGAGGAAGTCGCGTATGTACCCGCGTCCGAACTCGTCGAAATCGAGGAATTCGACGAAGATATCGTAACTGAACTTCGAAACCGTGCACGCGATGTGCTGCTCACGCAGGCGATCGTGCAGGAAGAAAAAATGGATGAGGCCGAGCCCGCCGAGGATCTTCTGAATCTGGAGGGCATGGACAAAGGGCTGGCGTATTTGCTTGCGAGCAAGGGTGTGGTGACGCGCGAGGATTTGGCGGAGCTTGCGACTGACGATTTGCTCGAAATTAATGAGATGGACCAGGATCAAGCGGCCGCATTGATCATGAAAGCGCGTGCGCACTGGTTCGAGGCTGAGCAGCAGGCCTGAGTAGCGGGCCACGGAGTTAAATAATGGCAGATGTCACGGTTGCACAATTTGCTGAAGTACTGAAAGTGCCAGTCGAAAAGCTGCTGTCGCAGCTTGACGAAGCCGGCATCAAAGTTGGCAGCTCGGACGACACGATTAGCGACGATGCGAAGCTCGAGCTGTTGACCCATTTGCGGCGCAGTCACGGTCAGGAGGACACGACTGCAACCGCCGCTGCGCCGCGGCGGATCACGCTCAAGCGCAAGTCACTGTCCGAACTCAGGCTTTCGGGTGCGCAGGGCCGGTCGCGCACTGTCAATGTCGAAGTGCGCCGTAAACGCACTTACATCAAGCGGGACGTGCTCGAAAAGCAGGCGCAGGAAGAACAGGAAGAGCTCGACCGTATACGCCGCGAGGAGCAGCAGCGTCTGGACGCGGAGCAGCGCGAGCAGGAGCGCCTCAAGTCCGAGAAGGAAGAGGCTGCAAGACGCGAGGCGGAGCAGCGCCAGCAGGTCGAAGAAGCTCGCCTCAGCGCCGAAGAAGAGGCGCGCAAGGCAGCCGAGATTGCGGCGCAGGCAGCGGCCGACGAAAAGGCCCGGCTGGAGAAAGCCGAGCAGGATGCGCGGGCACGCCGGACAAAGGAAAAGGCCAAGGCGAAACACACCGATACTCGCTACGGCCGCAAGGAACTGCACGTTGCCGGCGACAAGAGCGGTCGCCGTAGACGCAAGACACCGACACGCCGGCGACCGGTGGCGCTCAGCACCGACTCCAAGCATGGCTTTGAAATGCCGACGGAGCCGGTCGTCCGCGAGATCGGGATTCCCGAGAGTATTGCAGTCTCCGAGCTCGCGCAGCGCATGGCGATCAAAGGCAATGAGGTCGTCAAGGCATTGTTCAATATGGGTGCGATGGTGACGATCAACCAGGTCATCGACCAGGATACCGCGGCGCTCGTCGTCGAAGAATTTGGCCATATCGCGAAGCTGATCTCTGCCGCCGACATCGACGAGCAGCTGCTTGCCGATGAAGAGCAACTCACGGGCGACAAAGTGCCGCGGCCGCCCGTTGTGACGATTATGGGACACGTCGATCATGGCAAAACCTCATTGCTCGACTATATTCGGCGCACCAAGGTTGCCGCAGGCGAAGCTGGTGGCATCACGCAGCATATTGGCGCGTATTCGGTCAATACGGACAAAGGCAAGATCACTTTTCTCGATACTCCTGGACATGCTGCCTTCACGGCGATGCGAGCCCGCGGTGCGCGTGCGACGGATATTGTGGTCCTCGTCGTCGCCGCGGACGACGGCGTCATGCCGCAGACGATCGAGGCGATTCAGCACGCAAAAGCAGCCGGCGTGCCGTTGGTCGTGGCGGTCAACAAGATCGATCGCGAAAATGCCGATCCAGAACGCGTTCGCAACGAACTGACGCAGCACGAAGTGATCCCCGAGAATTGGGGTGGCGAGACTCTCTTTGTCGACGTTTCCGCGCAAACCGGTGAAGGCATCGATGCGCTGCTTGATGCGATACTGCTGCAGGCAGAGGTAATGGATATCGAAGCCGTCAAGGATGGTCCCGCGCAGGGCATCGTCATCGAATCCAGCCTTGAGAAAGGTCGCGGAGCCGTGGCGACACTGCTGGTGCAGGCGGGTACCCTCAACCTGGGCGACATGATCATAGCGGGCGAGGAATACGGCCGTGTTCGTAACATGTTTAATGAGAAACAAAAGGCGATTAAGAAGGCCGGCCCGTCCAGTCCCGCTGTCGTACTCGGGCTGTCGAAAACGCCCAGTGCAGGCGATGACTTTCTGGTGGTCAAGAATGAGCGCAAGGCACGCGAGATCGCAGAATTCCGACAGGCGAAAACCCGCGATGCGAAGCTGGCCGAGCAGCAGGCCTCCAAACTCGAAGATATGTTCAGTCAGATGCGGGACGGCGAAGCCGCATCGATTTCCGTGATCATCAAATCCGATGTGCATGGTAGTGCCGAAGCGCTCAAGGACGCATTAACGCGATTGTCCACCGACGAAGTCAAAGTCAAAGTGATCGGATCGGGCGTCGGCGGCATCACGGAAACCGACGCAAACCTCGCCGCGACGTCGAATGCGGTCATCATCGGCTTCAACGTTCGTGCCGATGCGGCCGCGCGTGCGGCGATCAAGGAATCCGGTGTCGACGTCCGTTACTACAGCATCATCTATGAGGCCATCGACGACGTGAAAGCGGCGCTAACGGGTATGCTGTCGCCGGAGATTCGCGAACAGATCGTTGGGCTTGCGGCAGTCAAGGAAGTGTTTTCTTCGCCGAAGTTTGGCGACATTGCGGGATGTATCGTCACCGAGGGCTTCGTGAAGCGCTCCAATCCGATTCGCGTGCTTCGCGAGAATGTCGTGATATACGAAGGAGAGCTTGAGTCGCTGCGGCGGTTCAAAGACGATGTCAACGAAGTCCGCGCCGGTACCGAGTGCGGCATTGGTGTGAAAAATTACAGCGATGTCAAGGTAGGTGACCAGATCGAGTGCTTTGAACGCATTGAAATTGCCCGGACGCTCGACTGAGCGTCGGGCGGAAATCGGTATCGGGTAATGCCTCGGGAGTTTTCACGCAACCAGCGTCTTGGTAACGAGATTCTGCGAACGCTCAGTGAGCTGCTGCGATTCGAGAGCAAGGATCCCCGCCTGGAGGGTGTGTCACTGACAGCGGTCGAGTTGTCGCGTGACCTCAGCGTCGCGCGCGTGTATTTCAGTCTGCTTAATCCGGATGACAGTGTCGATCAGGTGCTCGATGGGCTCGTGAGTGCCGCAGGATTTCTTCGCGCCAGACTGGGCGGTGCAATCCAGGTGCGACACGTGCCCGAGCTGCGCTTCATCCACGATGACAGTGCGGAAGAAAGTGTGCGCATCAGCAAACTGATCGAAGACGCCATGCGGCGAAACGAAAATCGGTAGTGGTCGTGGGTCGCCTGAATCGCACTCAATTTGAGTTGATCGACGGAATCCTGCTGCTGGATAAGCCGGCCGGCATGACATCGAACCAGGCGCTGCAGCGCGTAAGGCGGCTGCTGGCGGCCAGGAAGGCCGGCCATACGGGCAGTCTCGATCCTTCCGCCACGGGCATGTTGCCGCTGTGCTTCGGCGAGGCAACAAAAGTCTGTCAATACCTGCTCGCTGCCGACAAGACCTATCGCGTCAGTGCGCGCCTTGGCATCGCGACCGACACCGGCGACGCCGACGGCGCGGAAATTGCGCGGGCCGACGTGCCGGAGCTTTCGGGTGAGCGATGGAGCGCGATACTGGCGAGCTTCATCGGCCAGTCGTTGCAGGTGCCGCCGATGTACTCGGCACTGAAACAGGGCGGCAAGCGACTCTATGAGCTCGCCCGCGAGGGGCAGACCGTCGAGCGCGAGCCTCGGCCGATTTGCGTCACGGCGATCAGTCTCCTGGAGAATTCGGGAACACGTCTCGTGTTCCGCGTGCGCTGCTCCAAGGGCACCTATGTCCGCTCACTCGTTGAGGACATTGCCGAAAAAGCCGGTACCTGCGCACATACGGCGCGACTGCATCGCGAAGGCGTTGGCGATTTCGACGCGTCCGCCATGCTGGACCTGAGCACGGTCGAGCGTCTTGCCGCCGAGGACCGCAGAGCGCTCATTGCGAGGCTGTTGCCGCCCGACGTGGCGCTGGCCGGTCTGCCGCCCGTTCGGCTCACCGCGGCGAGTGGACGATTCGTGGCTGGACAGGTGATCCCCGGGATCGGGACAGATTTGACTGGACTGGTGCGGGTATACGGGTCAGACGAGGTCTTTCTTGGCGTGGGTGAAGTCTCGGCGGCCGGCGACCTCGCCCCCCGGCGCGTGTTTCAGGTCGCCAGCGGGCAGATCGGGGTGGCTGACCGACGGATTGTCGCGAGCAGGTGAAATAATCCCGTAGTTATTCGACTTTGGACTGTTAATGGCCCGATGCAGACGCTAGAATACCGCGCTGCAAAAACGGGCCGAAGAGAAAAGACCGATTGAGGTAAATGCAAGATGTCACTGTCTAGTGAAGCAAAACGCAGCATTATTGACGAGTATTCCCGGGGTGAAGCCGACACCGGTTCTCCCGAAGTCCAGGTAGCGTTGCTGTCTGCGCGAATTTCCGAACTCACCGACCATTTCGGTGCGCACAAGAAAGATCACCACAGCCGTCAGGGTCTGTTGATGATGGTCAACAAGCGACGCAAGTTGCTCGACTATCTCAAGAATAAAGATCAGGATCGTTATCGCGAGCTGATTTCCCGGCTCGGGCTTCGTCGCTAAGCAACGAGTCAATCCGGCAATGTTCTGACCAACGTGTCGTTCCCCTTGCGGGATCGCTGACGTTTGCCGTTGTCCTCACACATCAACTTGAGAATCATAGTGAATTCAATTACCAAGACCTTTCAATATGGGGAACACAAAGTCTCCATCGACACGGGCGCGATCGCCCGCCAGGCCGATGGCGCAGTACTTGTCGATATGGCCGAGACGGTTGTGCTGGTCACGGCGGTGGGCCGCAAGACCGCGGATCCGGGCCGCGATTTCTTTCCGTTGACGGTCAACTATCAAGAAAAGACCTATGCCGCCGGCAAAATCCCGGGCGGCTTTTTCAAGCGCGAAGGTCGTCCGAGTGAAAAGGAAACGCTCGTCTGTCGTTTGATCGATCGGCCGATTCGACCATTGTTCCCAAAGGGCTTCAAGAACGAGGTCCAGGTCATCGCGACGGTCGTGTCGCTGAATCCCGATGTCGACCCAGACATCCCCGCTCTCATTGGCGCATCGGCGGCGCTCGCGATCTCGGGGATGCCGTTCGCCGGTCCCATTGCTGCTGCGCGGGTCGGTTACAACAACGGCAAGTACCTGTTGAACCCCGGAGTCGCTGCGCTGGCGGAATCCGATCTCGATCTCGTCGTCGCCGGCACGGAAAATGCCGTGTTGATGGTCGAATCGGAGGCGAACTGCCTGCCCGAAGACGTCATGCTCGGCGCCGTCATGTTCGGACACGAACAGATGCAATCCGCGATTACGGCAATCAACGAGCTCGTTGCCGAGGCCGGCAAGCCGGCTTGGATCTGGGAAGCACCGATCCCGGACGAAGAACTCGCAGCGGCGGTTGCTAGTCGGGCCGAAAACGGTCTTAACGATGCCTATCGAATAACCGACAAGCTCGAACGCCAGGCGGCCGTTGCCGAGATAAAGAGCGCGGTGGTGGAGGCCTTGGCCGGCGGCGAGGACGCCAGGTGGCCAAGCGAGGAGGTCAGCAGCGCGCTCTCGAAACTGGAAAAAACGCTGGTCCGGGGCCGCGTGCTGAGCGGCGCCCCACGTATCGATGGGCGTGATCGAACAACGGTACGCCCAATTGATGTCAAAGTCGGCATGCTGCCGCGAGCACATGGCTCTGCGATTTTTACCCGCGGCGAAACCCAGGCCATTGTCGTGACGACATTGGGCACGGGGCGCGATGCGCAGATCATCGACGCAATCGAGGGCGAGCGCAAAGAGCCGTTCATGCTGCACTACAATTTCCCGCCCTACTGCGTTGGAGAAACCGGCTTCATCGGCTCACCGAAACGACGCGAAATAGGCCACGGCAAGCTCGCGCGGCGCGGTATTCAGGCGGTGATGCCGAAGCCCGACGATTTCGCTTACGTGATTCGTGTGGTATCGGAAATCACTGAATCGAACGGCTCCAGCTCGATGGCCTCAGTCTGTGGCACGAGTCTTGCATTAATGGACGCCGGTGTACCCGTCAAAGCACCGGTCGCGGGCGTTGCGATGGGTCTCGTCAAGGAAGGTGACGAATTCGCAGTATTGACCGACATCCTCGGCGACGAGGATCATCTCGGTGATATGGACTTCAAGGTCGCCGGTACGGAGTCCGGCGTGACGGCGCTTCAGATGGATATCAAGATTCAGGGCATTACGCGCGAAATCATGGATACGGCACTTGCCCAGGCGAGAGACGCGCGGCTGCACATCCTCGGTGAAATGGGCAAAGTCATCGCCGAGCCGCGTGCAGAAATGTCTGAGTGGGCGCCCACGATCATGACGTTCAAAATCGATCCGGAGAAGATACGTGACGTCATCGGCAAGGGTGGTTCGGTGATACGCGCCATGACCGAGGAGACCGGTGCGACGATCGACATCGATAATGATGGCACGATACGGGTGGCTTCAGTGGACAAGGCGTCGGGCCAGGAGGCACGACGACGCATCGAACTCATCACGGCTGATGTCGAAGTCGGTCGCGTCTATGAAGGTCGGGTCGCCCGGCTCATGGACTTTGGTGCGTTCGTTACGATTCTGCCCGGCAAGGACGGCCTCGTGCATATTTCGCAGATCTGCAACGAGCGGGTCGAAAAGGTCAGCGACAAGCTCTCGGAAGGCGATGTGGTCAAGGTCAAGGTGCTCGAAGTCGATCGACAGGGGCGCGTGCGCCTGTCGATGAAGGAAGTCGACGCGGCTTGACAGGGGCAGAGTAGGCGCGCCTACAGGCCCGGCTGGGCAGCGTAGGGCTCGAAAAACTCCATCAATCGGCGCGGCAGGTAGAAACGCGGCCGGCATGGCGTGCCGCCTTCAATAAAACCGACGTGTCCGCCGCTATCAGCGACCTCAATCGAGACATGTTCTGACACGCGATCTTGGTGCGGAATCACGTCCGGAGTCATGAATGGATCGTCGAGCGCATTGATGATCAGGGTCGGCTTCGCAATCGAGTGCAGGTAGCGAACCGAACTGCAGCGGTCGTAGTAGTCATCCTTGTCGACGAAGCCGTGCAACGGTGCCGTGACGGCATCGTCGAACTCGGCGAAGGTGCGTGCCCGCATCGTCCGCTGCCAATCAAACGCTGCCGTGTGCCGATCAAATTTGCGGGCGACGGCACGTTTCATGTTCTTTAGTAAATAGTGCTGATAAACCTTTGAAAAACCATGATTTAATGCTTCGGCACATTCGTTCAAATCGAGCGGTACACAAACGGCAGCCGCGGCTCGGAGCGGGCTCTGGGCGGCCGATTCGCCGAGGTATTTGAGCAACACATTGCCTCCCAACGAGTAACCGGCGGCGAGCAGTGGCCCTGTATTGCCGTTTCTTTGCAGCGTATCCAAGAGACACCGCAAATCGTTCGTTTCGCCGGCGTGGTACCGCCGGGGCAGACGATTGCGGCAGTCTCCACAATCGCGAAAATGCAGCACGCAGCAGCGCCACTGACTCGCTGTGGCAGCCTGCATCAACATTCGCGCATACGAGGACTCGGCAGAGCTTTCCAGGCCGTGCAGGATGATCAGCAGCGGTGTCGTCTGCGGCAGGTCATCCGAGGCGCGGACCCAGTCGAGCGCGGTGACATCACCGTCGACAAGTTCCAGGCTTTCCCGACGCAATGCTAAGCGGTCCGGCCACGCCCACGGCAACGAGGGGTAGATCGTTTGTGCGTGGCGATTCCGGAGCCAGCCGGCGGGTTT
>Ga0224512_10001517_pt1 | contig 22328 bp, 21 predicted proteins | sample SF_May12_sed_USG_4_FD_169103 | JGI IMG/M metagenome (GOLD analysis project Ga0224512, IMG submission 169103) | Sediment microbial communities from San Francisco Bay, California, United States - SF_May12_sed_USGS_13 | ecosystem: Environmental > Aquatic > Marine > Sediment | place: USA... | reverse complement strand
CGACCGCGGCATCGAAAAACCGGAGGATCTCAGGGGCCGCAAGATCGGCATTGCCGAATATCAGCTTAGCGCCAATGTCTGGGTGCGGGGAATCCTCGAACAGGATTACGGCGTCAAGCCGTCAGATATCCTCTGGGTGCGGGGCGGCATGGATACGCCGGGGCGGCCGGAAAAGATCAAACTTGACTTGCCTGCCGACATTCAGATCGAAGACGCGCCGGCCGGCGCGACGTTGAACCAGATGCTTGTCGACGCAAAAATCGACGGCTTCATCGGGCCCCGATGGCCGCGTTGTTTCGGCGAAGGTCACCCCAGGGTTGCGCGGCTGTTCCGGGACTCGGTGGCCGCGGCGTCCGATCATTACCGGCGCACAAAACTGTTTCCGATCATGCATCTGCTGGGCGTACGCCGAACGCTCGCGAAGTCGCATCCGTGGCTCCCGGGCGCGTTACTCAAGGCATTCTCGGACGCCAAAGAGATGGCGCTGCTCGCAATCAATGACACTTCGGCGACGAAAGTCACGATGCCATTTGTCGAAGACAACCTCGGCATGGTCACGAGCCTGATGGGCGACGACTACTGGAGCTACGGTATCGCGAACAATGCGCATGTACTCGACGCATTCTGCGACATGCATTACCGGCAGGGCCTTTCGCCCGGCCGGCTCACGGTAGAGGACATGTTCCATCCTTCTACTTACGAGGCCTACAGTCTTTAGCGCCGGACGATCGGGGAAATCGCGACATGGGTGAGACCTTTGCCATCTTGTCCATGACACTGTTTTCGGCGGCCAACGTCATGATTAATCGTGGCTCCGACGGCAGTACGCGCAGCCGCGGGGCATTCCTGTCGATCATCATGACGTTTGCACTGTCGTTGATCATCTGGATATCCGCGGGTTTGTACGGCGGATTTCCGCCGATCAATCGAATCGCCGTCGCCTGGTTTGCGCTTGCCGGCGTGTTGACCGTATTGATCGGGCGGGTGTTCTTGTACGCGTCGATCCAGTCCCTCGGCGCTATCAAAGGTTCGGCCGTCAAGCGGCTCAACCCGTTTTTCTCCGTCATATTCGGCGTGCTGTTGCTGAATGAGTCGATGAGCGGCGAGATGGTCTTCGGCATGATCCTGATCTTTTCGAGCTTCGGTGTCCTGGTGCATCAATCGTTCAGGACGGCGAGCGAACATCCGCCACTACAGACGAAGCAGACGGCGTTCAGCAAACTCGCAAGTCTTGGCTACATGTATGGGCCTGTCTCGGCTATCGCTTATGCCTCGGGATATGTCGCCCGCAAGCAGGGCCTGCTGACAATGCCGGATGCGGTTTTTGGCACGATGATCGGATCGCTGACCGGAGTAATTTTCTTCATCGCGATATCGGGTTTTTTTGATCGCTATCGTGACGATCTGAAATCCACATTCACGGTATTCAATCCCTGGCTGCTCGCCGCCGGGCTGTTCGGGACGCTCGGACAGATCTGCTATTTTGTGGCACTTACCTACAGCGGTGTCTCGAAGATAGCGTTGATCACATCGCTGGAAGTGTTCATGACGATGTTTCTTTCGTACCTTGTATTTCGCGGTAAGCTAAAGATCACGCCAGAGGTCATTGTCGCGGCTGTGCTCGGGTTGATCGGATCATTGTTTGTGATTCGTTATTGATCATCGCGGCCGCAGGACGCGGCTCCGGATTCGCGATACTCAGGGCCATTGCAGTTCGACGATCCATGACCAGTTTGCAGGCAGCAGTGGGGCAACGACTTCCGCGCTGATCGTGAGTGCGATTGCGCCGACAAGCGATATGGCAATTCCCAGCAGTACGGTGGCTGTTAGAACTTCGTGGTCGCGATTCAGCAGCCAGCCAAAAACGACGCGGAAGACGACAGACAGCCTCTGAATCGGGACTACAACAGTAACCGGTGCGACAGCCAGCGCCATGTAACGAAACGCCTGCGACAGGAATACGAAGATTCCCGACAGCGCGAACCACTTTCGGGCCGTGCGGTCGAGGCTGCGCATATACGCACTGCCGCCAGCGATCAGAACACAAAGCACGACGACGACAGCGGCCGCCGCATAGGAAACGAGGCCGCCCGCTAAGCTATCGATCAAACTGCCAGCAGGACCAAGCCCTTTCATAATGAACAGCGGGCTCGATCCATAGCCGACAGCGCAGACGGCGCCCCACAGCATGCCTTCTCCCACCCGTGGTTGAAAGTCGCCGTTCTTTGGCTTGGTGGTGCCGCGTTTTTGTCCGCGAACGGCGACGAGCGGGCCGAGCATTACCAGCACGAAGCCGGTGAGCCGCAATGGCGTCAGGACCTCATCGAGGAAGATCAGCGCGAGCGCGAGCGCGATGGGCACGCTGAGCTGCTGGATCGGGCTCGCCAGCGTCGCTCCGAGCGCATGCATCGCGCGGTAGTTGCCGTAGCGTCCAATCACAAAGTGCACGATGCCAGCGGTCGCCATCCAGGCCCAGCCGGAGCCCGACAGACGACCGAGCGCCTCGAAACCGCCGAAAAGCAGACACGCGAGCAAAAACAACGGTACGCCGAGCGGCACCGTGATCGCCATCGCATGCAGTACGCTGCCGGTCAGGACACCGCGGCGCAGTGTCGCACTATTGAGTCCGAAGGTTGCCGCGGAGGCGAGGGCTAGCAGTGCGCCTAACAGCGGAGGTTGCTCAACAGTCCGGTACGGCCACGATCACGGCACAGCGATGTGTGTCCGCCCGCCTAAGCGCGCAGCAATGCCCGAACATAGTCGGGAGTGATCGTAACGCCCGGGTCGTACTCCGGGGCAACCTCGATCTGCTCGAGGTCGTTGAGACCGCAATGTTTGAATATGCGGTTTGTCGAAGAGATCAGGCGCGCAGGACGATCCGGATCGCCGTTGAAGTGCTGGTGAATCGTATTGGGTGGGACGTAGATGATGTCACCGGCCTCCCATTCGAAGCGCTGAACTTCGTCTTGCGGCTTCCAGTGAAAGTCATCGGTGATTTCAACGACACAGTCCTGATGAAGATCATAACCGCGGCCCTCGAGAACGTATAAGCATTCCTCGGCGAGGTGGCGATGTTTGCCCGAACGGCTGCCAGGCGGAATAATCTGCATGTAGGCATCCACGGTTTCCATGCGCGTGTTCATTTGTTCGTTCAGCAGGTGCTTCAGGATTCCCTGTCGCGACATCTCCCACGGCATTTCGGCGGGCGTGATGATCTTTTTGCGCACCGCATCTCTCTCGGCTGCGGTTTCGGCATCGTCGAGCATGTTTTGATACAGGGCATCATTCTCGACGCCATCAAGCCAGACCGATGTTTCCCCCCAAGCCACGACTAGTAACCCTCCTCGGGATGATTGAAGTCTTGTTCGTCCTCCCGCGCAGAAAAGTCTTCACCGCCAGGTGCCGGCGTCGTCGGCCGCGCAATGACCTGCTTCTGGAACAACATGTTCATGAACATGAACATCGGCTTCGTCTTGATGACAAGCGCACGCGCCGGTTTTGTATCGCTGGCATTGAAATGCTGGTGCACGCAATTGTTGTGTACGATCGCAACATCCCCTGCCTTCCAGTCATAGCGCTGTCCGTCGTGAATTTCGTAGCCTTCACCGTCCAGAATATAAAACGCCGCCTCGTTCACGTGGCCGTGTTTCTGCGATCTGCCACCGGGCCCGTACTCTTCGAGATGCAGATGGAAGGTCTGCGTAATGCCGTCTTTGGGTTCCACGTAGTGGCGGCTGTACGTTTGCGGACCGTCGACGAACTTTATGTCCCTGGCTTTGCGCACCCGCGGCATCGACCGCAGACGCTCGAGCTCTTCAGTCAGGTTGTACGCACCCTGGATCGGCCGCACGAATATGCGGTCCTTCTTGCTGTGGTACTGCCCTGGTGGGGCGAGTGCTTCCACATCTTTTGCGGAATCTGTCATCGTGTCAATGCGGGCCTGTTACAGCAAAGGTGAGACAATGAGGATAACAAATATTGAAATTAATAGGGCTGCCTTCGCAGGGAGGCAACGACAAGTAATTAATTACACACGACATCGTTTCCGCAGCTGTTATTGTTGTATTACGCGCTAGCAGTGCTGCATACTTTTCGATGCATTGCAGTATCATGCAGCAGCTCGGCGAGAGCACTGCAGGCCTTCTACGAGGACGACGGATGACAGGAACAAGAATTGTTGGGCAGGCAAAGCGGATCGGCCTCGTATGGTTACTTGCCATCTTCGCGTTAACTGCCTGCGAACCCGTTGAACAAGAAGGTCCACCGAAGACCGGGGCGGCCGCGTTTTATGACGGCCGCATCATCAAGTGGATCATTCCCTACAGTCCCGGTGGCGGGTACGACGAATACGGGCGCATGATCGCGCCGTTTCTGGAGAAGTACACGGGGGCCCGTGTCGATATTCTGAATCTTCCTGGCGCAGGCGGCATGCGTGGCGTGAACGAACTCTTCAACTCCGCGGATGACGGGCTGACGATTGGCACGATGAATGGCAGCGCGCTCGTTATGAACGAACTGGCTGGAATGCGCGGCGCCGATTACAAGGTCACCGAGTTTGAATACTTGGGTCGCGTCGTCGCAGACGCCCGGGTATTTGTTATCTCGCTGGATAGCGGTTACACATCCTTCGAGGACATCTGGAGAAAAGGCAAAGAGGTAAAAATTGGGGCCACCGGTCTGGGCGGCAGTACCTATGTTGACGCAGTCATCGTGAATGAAGCGCTGGATATGGAGCTTGACATTATTCATGGCTTCGACAGTTCATCGGTCGTCCGGCAGGCAATGCTCAGGGGCAATATCGTCGGCACGTGGGGTTCGTGGGGCAGTGCTCTCGATGCCGTGGATGAGGGCAGGGACAAGATCATTTTGCAGAGCGGAAAACAAAGAGCGCCCGATCTTCCGGACGTGCCGACGGCGTTCGAAATGGCGGCAAAGACCCGGAATCCCGAGCGCGCCATGGCAATCCTCAATGCCTGGGAGTCGCTGCATGCGGTTGGCAGGCCGGTGGCGGTTCCGCCGGGCACCAACCCTGAAAGAGTGGCATTCCTGAGCGAAGCTCTGGACAGCGCATTGCACGATCCCGAGCTGCTTGCGATTGCCAAAAGCACCGGGCGGCCGATCAATCATGCGTCGGCCGAAGGCATGCGGCAGATCGTCACGGAAGCAACCGAGATGCGGGACGACATCCGCCAACTTTTTGTGCGTGCGATTCAGGGCGAATTGTGAGCAGTCCGGGTTCCGCCATGAGCCGGGAACATACAGGATGAACGTATGGGCATAATGGAAGGGCTGATCAGCGGTTTTCTGCAGGCGATCAGTCTTGCCGTGTTCCCCTACTTGCTGATCGGTGCTGTCTTCGGCCTGATCATCGGTGTGATTCCGGGCCTGAGTGGCCATTTTGCGATGGCCATGGTTATCCCTTTTTTGTATTCCATGGAGCCGGGTGCCGGCATCGCATTCCTGCTCGGCGCTCATTCCACTGTCGCCCAGGGCGGCGGCCTGACCGCGATTTTCTTCAGCACGCCCGGCACGGGACAGAATGCTGCGACCTTGCTCGATGGCTCGCCGATGAGAAACAACGGTCTCGGCGCCATGGCCGCCGGTGCGGCATTGACCTCCTGTTTCCTCGGCGCGACGTTTGGTGCGGCGGCGCTCGCGCTGTTGTTGCCGGTTCTGCAAAAAGTGGTGTTGTTCTTCGGGCCGGCGGAAATTTTCGTGCTGGCGTTTCTTGCACTGACATTCGTCGCGGTGCTGGGCAAGGAAGACATTACGCGCAGCCTGATAGCCGCACTTCTGGGCCTGCTGCTGGCCATGATCGGCCTCGATAACGTGACGAACCAGGAACGGTTTACGTTCGGCCTGCTCGAGCTTCGTGACGGCCTCGAACTCGTCCCCGTCATACTCGGCCTGTTCGCGGTTGCGGAGATGTTCGAGCTCTGGGTAAGCGGCGGTTCCCTGACGGGCTCGCAAACGAGTCCGCTCTCCGTAAAAGAGACGCAATCGCAGATATTTCGCGGCATGATCGAGGCATTCAAACGCTGGTGGCTGATCCTGCGGTGCAGTTCCATCGGCACGGCGATGGGCCTGATTCCGGGACTGGGCAGCGCACCCGCCGCGTTCATCGCCTATGGCCATGCCAAGCAAACGTCGAAGCACAAAGAGACGTTCGGCAAGGGCAATATCGAGGGAGTCATCGGCTCGGAAGCGGCAAATGACGCCGTGGAAGGAGGCGCACTCGCTTCCACCGTTGCCTTTGGCGTGCCGGGCAGTTCCTCGATGGCGATTTTGCTCAGCGCACTGTTCGTTCTCGGACAGGAGACCGGGCCCAAGATGCTGACCCAACACGTGGATGTCGTCTTCATCATGATCTTTACGATCATCATCGGCAATTTCATCGGTATGGTCGGTGGGGCATTTCTTGTCAATCCGCTGAGCAGGTTGACCGGACTGCGCGGGTCATTGCTGGTACCCGTATTGATCGCGATTGTGTTCACAGGCGCATTCGCGGTACAGCGTTCCTGGTTTGATATCGGCATCGCGCTGCTGTTTGGCGTGATCGGATATCTGATGAAAGAGCTGGACTATTCGAGAGCCGCGCTCCTGATCGGTTTCGTTCTCGGTTTCGCGGTCGAAAAGAACCTTTATCTTGCGACGCAATTATCCGGACCGTATTTCCTGTTTGATCCCATCCCGTTGACGCTGGCGATCATCACGATTGCGTTTCTCGCCTACAATACCTGGTCCATCATCCGGCATCGCGGGGAGGTCAATGAAGATGCCGGATAAGCGGCAGGACAACAAGCCAATTGAAGTGGCGGCGAGAAGGAAAGCTGTTCTCGAACTGTGTTTCATTTCACTGCTCGCTATAACGGTGGCCGGCGCCTTCATCGCGGCGCTAACCTACGATTTCGTTTCGGCACGGGCACCGATATTCATTATGGTTCCGCTGCTGCTTCTGATTGGCGCGCAGCTGAATCGCACTCGCAGGCAGGCGCACGTGCACGATCTGCTCGAGGAAGCGTCGTTGGCTTTGCGCGGCAAGAACAACGGCTTCAACAGCGTCGCAAGTTTCGTCGGCCTGATGGTCCTGTTGTTGCTGTTGATTTATGTCGCCGGTCATTACGTTGGCATATCGGTATTTATGTTCGTGTTGCTGAGGTGGATTTCGAAGGAGCACCCGATCCTGTCGCTGCTGATTTCGGTCGGCGTCACCGTTCTGATCTATGTTCTGTTCGAACACGGATTTCATATCGAGCTGTATCGCGGCTACATTTTCAGATTGCTGTCTCGCTACGAGCTGTTTTAATGCGCGTCGGAGTCAGAACCCTGTCAATCGCTGCGCTGCTCTCTATTGGCGCGTGCAGCGAGCCGGCGGGTTATCCGAATAAAGACATCACCATCGTCATCCCGTTCAACTCCGGCGGTGGCTTCGATACCTATGTACGTGCGCTGGCTCCGGGGCTCGAACGACACCTGCCGAACGCTATTAATGTGCTCCCGAAGAACCTGCCAGGCGCCGGAGGGCGACGCGGCGCGAGTGAAATATTCAGATCAAAACCGGACGGCTACACGATCGGCATTTTCAACATGCCCGGGGTGTTGATCCCGCAGCTGCAAAACATACCGACTTCCTACGAGCTGTCGCAGGTGACCTGGCTCGGGACGCTGGGATACGACCCCTATATATACGCAGTCAGGGGCGACTCCCCGCTCAAATCCATCGAGGACGTGTCAGAGTTGCAGCGCAGCGTTACTTACGGTGCGACGGGTCCCGGATCGACATCCTACGTCGCGACTAATATTGTCAACGAAAGGCTCGGCATTCCGTATGAGATTATTACCGGTTACACGGGCAGCAGCGGCTATTTGTTGGGACTGGTACGCGGCGATTTCGATGCCGCCTTGCTCAGTCAGTCAGTGGCGCGCTCATACCTTGAATCCGGTGATATCAGGGCACTGGCGATATTCGGCAGCGAAAGCAGCGACCCGGACGTAGCCGATGCGGATGACCTCGGCGCGCCCGAGCTCGGGCAACTCAGGGTCGTACGTATGATGGGCGCGCCGCCGGACCTTCCCGAAGACATAAGAATAATGCTCGAGGAAGCGCTGTTGGCGTCGATGCAGGATCAGGAGTTCCGGGTATGGCTGGAAACCACGGGCAACGACGTACATCCGGCCGGTGCGGCCGAGACTGAAGCGGCCGTTTCCGAAATGACCCAATTTTACGATCAGTTCAAACAGCTTCTTGATTAATAACAACCAACAGTTCGGCAATGCCTGAATTATTGCTCCAGGCCGCAGCGGGTCTTCTGTCTCCGGAAACCCTCATATTTCTCGTCGGCGGCGTGATCATCGGACTCGTATTTGGAGTCATTCCCGGTCTGGGCGGCACAACGGCGCTCGCACTCCTGCTGCCGCTGACATTCGGTATGGAGGTCATGCACGCATTTGCGATGGCTGGCGGGATCATGGGGGCCGTTGCTATGGGCGGATCGATTTCGGCGATTCTGTTGAATGCACCGGGAACGGCACCCAGCGCAGCGACCTGTCTTGACGGTCACCCGATGGCCAAACAAGGCCATGCAGCGGAGGCGATCGGTGCCGTCGCGACGGCATCGCCGCTCGGTGGACTGTTTGGCGTTTTGACACTGCTGCTCGTTCTGCCGCTTGCCCGTGACATTGTCTTGTTATTCGGGCCACCCGAATTTTTCCTGGTGGCCGTATTCGGCATAGTGACCGTTGCGATGTCCGCTTCAAGTAACACACTGCGCGGCCTGGTCGCCGGCGGGATCGGCCTCATGTTGTCGTTCGTTGGCTATGACACAGTTCACGGCGGGGTGCGCTACGCGTTCGGCTCCGATTACCTCTGGGACGGCATCCCGTTGATTCCGGCATTGGTTGGTCTGTTCGGCATGGCGGAGATGATCCGCCTGTCGATCGAAGGCGGCACCGTGGCCGCGGATGCAAGTGCCGTTCGACTCCAAGGTGTCGCGTCCGGCCTGCGCGCGACGTTTCGGCACTGGAAAGTGGTCATTCGCGGGTCGATCACGGGCACACTGATCGGTGCTATTCCCGGCGTGGGTGGAACGGTGGCGACCTTTATCGCCTATTCGACGACCAGGAACGCCGATCGTGATCCCGATTCATTCGGTAGCGGAAGGATCGAGGGCGTCATCGCGCCGGAGTCCGCGAATAATGCCAAGGACAGCGGCGCATTGCTGCCGACGCTGGCATTCGGTATTCCGGGCAGCGCGGAGATGGCTGTGTTTCTCGGCATTCTGGTGCTGCACGGCATGCAACCCGGACCGGCGATCTTTGCCGATCACGAGCAGGACATTTACGGGCTGATCCTGGCGTTGACGTTCAGCGCGATACTCGCGTCGATCATCGGGCTCTCGTTCGTTCGCTGGCTCGCCGCAATCACGCTCGTCAAAGGCGAGATTCTTGCGCCAATCGTGATTGCCGTCAGCCTGGTCGGCGTCTTCGCGATGCAGCTGCGGCCGGGCGACATCGTACTGGCGGCCACACTCGGTGTGCTCGGCTACCTGATGTTGCGGTTCGACTATCCGCGTCTGCCGCTCGTCATTGCTCTGATACTTGGCGAGACCGCAGAACGTGGCTTCCAGCAATCCATGATGATTAGCCGCGGGGAATGGGGAATCTTCGTGCACTCGCCGACGTCAGTCGTTCTTGTCGTGTTGATCGTTCTGAGCTTCGGCTGGTCCTTCGTGCCAATGCTGAGGAAACGGCTGGCCGCGGGTATCGCAGGAGCAGCATCATGAGCGGGCAGGCCAATGAAAAACGGGAAATCAGTTACTTGCCGTCCGTCGTGATTCTCTTGTTCATCGTTGGCTATCTCGTCACGGGTTATCTGACGCTCGACGAGACAACGCGCCTGGTGCCTCTGATGGCCGCGGGCGTGACACTGGTCCTGGCCTTGCTTGACGGTTTCACCACTGTGCGACGTGGCCAGATATCCGACGAGGGCAAGACAAGCGCCGTCGACCGCTCCGCGGCGACGGCAACTCGTCGCCGGGCGGTGTTGGCGGTGTCGACTGTCGCCGGCGGGGTCGCGGCAATTTACCTGGTTGGGTTTCTGGTCGCGATGCCGCTGTATCTGTTTGCGTCGATCACCTACCTCGGGAAACAATCGGCGAAACTCGCGGTCATTGCCGCACTCCTGACAATGCTGTCCATCTACCTCGTGTTCGAGGTTGCACTGTCATACAAGCTGTTTCCCGGAGTGCTGTTTTCCTGATAGCCGGGTGGGTCCGGCTGGAGCATTGACTACGGTGCTGATTGATACACATTTCTACAGGAGCTAATCATGGGACATGAACACTGGACGGAGCCGAAGGAGGGGCAGAGAGCCGGCTTCGGCAAATTCAAAAAGCTTCCCACGCCTTACGATACATTCATGGAATCGGAAGGAATTCCCGTGTTTCGTGAACTCGGCATCCGGGATATTCGGGAGTTGCCGCTCAAGCCATGGAAGCGCGTCGGTGGCAAGGGCAGCTATATTCAGCTTTACGGCACCGAGGGAAAGTGGGGTGGCTATGCGGTGGAGGTTCCGGCTGCTGGTGCGTTGCTGGCCGAGAAACACATGTTCGAGAAGATCTACCTGGTCGTAGAAGGGCGGGGATCGACCGAAGTGTGGCTTGACGAAAGCAAGAAAAAACATGTGTTCGAATGGCAAAAGGGTTCGATGTTCTCGATTCCATTGAACGCCTGGCACCGTATCGTGAACGCAACCAACGAGCCCGCCCTGCTGCAGGCAGGCACGACGGCGCCTATTGTCATCAATGCACTGCAAAATACCGATGCGGTTTTTGATAATCCGTATGTGTTCCACGAGCGCTTCAGCGGTGATGACGATTTCTACAAGGAACGCACCGAAGTCGAACCGGATCCCGTACGTGGACTTGCGATGCGCCGTACCAATCTTGTACCCGACGCAATCAATTGCGAGTTGCCGTTGGACAACCGGCGTTCGCCGGGCTGGCGACGGGTCGAACCGTTCATGACCAACAATATGTTCTACCTTTGGATTGGACAGCACGAGGTTGGCCGCTACTCGAAGGCGCACGCGCATACATCGGCAGCAGTGCTTATATGCCTGGCGGGAAAGGGGTACACGTACACCTGGCCCGAGCATCTCGGGCCTACGCCCTGGAAAGACGGCAAGGCGGACCAGGTGCGGCGTCTCGATTACGTTCAGGGTGGCATGGTGACTGCGGCGCCGGGCGGCGCACGCTGGTATCACCAGCATTTCACCGTTTCCAGGGAGCCATTCCGGTTAACGGCGTGGTTTGGTCCGCATAATCCAGGACGTGACCCCGGACCGCCGGGAGCGCCGCACATCGACTACACGGCCATGGATCTGCATGAAGGCGGGACGTCGATCCCTTACTGGATGGAAGATCCGTTTCTGCGTGAGGAATACGAACATCTGCTGCGGCAGGAAGGTGCCAGAACGCGCATGGAGCCCGAACTCTACGAGCAGCCCGATGATCTACAGGCGGCGACAGGGCCAGGGGTCGATGGGATAGCGGGCTAGGTTTTGAGCGACAAAACGCATCCGACCACGTTCTTCTCCAGCCATTCGCGCACGCTCGATACGGAAGACAAAATCCTGCTCACGAGCGTCGGTGTGGACATCGGCTCATCGACGTCGCACCTGGTCTTTTCCAATATCGTCATGGAACGCCGCGACAATCTCTACGTTGTGAGTTCGCGGGAGGTCTTGTACGAGTCAGATGTCATCCTGACGCCGTACAAAGGCGACCGGACCATCGATGCAGCGGCTTTACAGCCGTTTGTAAAGGCCCAGTACGACCGTGCCGGTATTGCTGTTGACGAGGTCGACGCCGGGGCACTGATCCTGACAGGAGTTGCGGTTCGGCGCCGGAATGCGCGGGCGATCGGCGAATTGTTCGCCGAGCAGGCCGGCAGGTTTGTTGCTGTCAGCGCCGGCGACAGCCTCGAGACCGCGCTGGTCGCCCATGGTTCGGGTGCCGTGGCATTGTCGGATCGTGAGTCTTTGGCGGTTATGAACGTGGACATCGGCGGTGGCACCTCGAAGATTGCGCTGTGCATCGATGGACACATCGTCGACCGGACTGCGATAGACGTTGGGGCGCGGCTCATCTGTTTCGACGATGACGGCCGGGTCAGCGCGATCGAAGAAGCTGGACAGCGCTTTGCCGACGCAACCGGCGTCGAGCTGAGGCACGGCAAAGTGCTTTTGGAGACCGCCAGGATGCTGATCGTCGAACGCATGGCGGATCGGCTTTTCGAGGCGATGGCTGCGGCACCGATGCACGCAGATACACACACATTGCTGCGGCTGGAGCCATTGAGCGATCAGCGCAAACCGGCCGTTCTGACATTCTCAGGCGGTGTATCCGAATTCATTTATGGCGAAGAAACCGGCGCCTTCGGGGATCTCGGATCGATGCTCGCAAAAGCCGTTCGTCACAGGGCGAAGGAATGGGGAATCGAGTTACGCGAGCCCGACCAACGTATTCGTGCGACCGTGATTGGCGCATCGCAATACACGGTGCAGGTCAGCGGCAGCACGATCTTCGTTATGCCGGACAAGACCTTGCCCCTGAAGAACGTTGCGGTCATCAGCCCGGATCCCCCCCTCGCCGGGGAGGAGTTAGAGCCGAGCGCGATCGCGGAGGCTGTTAATGAGGCACTGAAGCGGCTCGATCTGCACGATGCTGGCAAGACTGTCGCGCTGTATTTCCGCTGGCAGGGATCGGCGACCTATCGGCGCCTCGATGATTTCTGTCGCGGTGTGATCGCAGGCCTCGCTACGGTGCTGGACAAGGACCGGCCGCTGGTGCTGGTCACCGACAGCGACATTGGCGGCCTTGTCGGATTGCACTGCTATGAGGTCCGTGGGTTGCAGAACCCGATTGTGTCGATCGACGGTATCGTGGTCAGTGAGTTCGACTTCATCGACATCGGCGAGATCCTCGACGCATCCGGTGTCGTTCCCGTTGTCATCAAGTCACTGGTATTTCCACCACCGGCCTCATGACGTCTTCGTGCCGCGAAAAATATGGAGTAACATGCGTGCGCATGATCGATGCGCCGGATCCGAATACGCGAATTCCGACATTCAAGGCGCCGCCCGGTGCCTGCGATGCGCACTGTCACGTGTTTGGGCCGAGCGACGTATTTCCCTACGCCGGGACACGCAAGTACACGCCGCCTGACTGTCCGAAAGGGAAGCTGCGTGAACTGCACACGACCCTTGGAATTGACCGAGCGGTGATCGTACAGGCCAGTTGTCATGGCACAGATAATTCCGCGATGCTGGATGCTATCGCCTCCGGTAACGGTCGCTATCGAGGCGTGTGTAACGCATCCATCGAATTTTCGGAAGATTATTTCATGGAACTGCACAGCGGCGGTGTTCGGGGAGTGCGTTTCAATTTCGTCAGACATCTCGGCGGTGCACCGAATCTCGATCAGTTGTGGAGAATCATGGAGCGTATCGGTGCTTTGCCGTGGCATGTGGAGTTGCACTTCGACGCCAGTGATCTGCTGGATTACAGGTCCGTGATTGACGCGATGCCGTTGCCGGTCGTAATTGATCACATGGGCCGCGTGCCGGTTATCGATGGATTGAATCAGGCTCCGTTCCAGTCCCTGTTGCAGGAACTTCGCGACAACGACAGATTGTGGGTAAAAGTGTCTGGCGCCGAACGCATATCAGCCAAAGGAGCGCCATTCACGGATGCGGCTCCGTTTGCTGCGGCCTGCATAGAAGCCGCTCCGGATCGGTGCCTCTGGGGCACGGACTGGCCACATCCCAACGTCAAAACCATGCCGAACGATGCTGACCTCGTGGACATCATTCCAAAAATGATTCCCGATCCCGACCTGCAACAGAAAGTATTGGTCGATAACCCGGCCAGACTGTATGGATTCTAGGAGGACCTGGCCCTGAGCAATCAACCCGATATTCACAGTATTCCCGGCACCTACGTATTCGATAAAGAGCTCTCGCGGAAGGGCTATCACCTCAACATGTTTTTTCTGTCGCTTAATGAGGCGGAGGCTCGCGAGGCGTTTCGCGCCAACGAGGAGGCCTGCCTGGCCCGCTACCCGATGACGGCCGAGCAACGCCAGGCGGTGCTCGATCGCGACTGGCTGGGGATGCTGCGGCTCGGCGGCAATGTGTACTATACGTTCAAGTTAGCTACGGTCGACGGCATCTCGATGCAGGCGCTGGGTGGCGCGATGTGTGGAATGACGGAAGAAGAATTCATCGAAGTCATGATCACCGGGGGCAAGGATCAGCAAGGTAATCCACGACGCGGCCCGAATGTTCTGGAGCAAGGTAATGGTTAAACTCGTCGGAGGCGTCGGCACGTCGCATGTGCCATCGATCGGCGCAGCGATCGACCTTGGCAAGACTCAGGAACCGTATTGGAAACCGCTTTTTGCCGGCTATGAAACGGCACGTCAGTGGATGAAAGAGGCCAACCCGGATGTCGTGATTATCGTATACAACGATCACGCATCCGCGTTTTCGCTGCGGCTGATTCCGACATTTCTTATTGGTGTTGCCGATGAATTTCTACCGGCGGATGAAGGATACGGACCCCGCGACGTTCCGGTTGTACAAGGCGACGCAAGGCTTGCCTGGCATCTCGCTGAATCGCTGATTCTCGATGAGTTCGATTTGGCGATCGCCAACGAAATGCCTGTCGATCACGGGCTGACTGTGCCGCTGTCGATCATGTGCGATCAGCCCGACGCGTGGCCCTGCAAAGTGATTCCGTTATGCGTCAACGTGATTCAGTACCCGCCACCTACCGGCATGCGCTGTTACAAACTGGGCAAGGCGATTCGCCGCGCGCTGGACAGCTATGACGACAACCTGAAAGTTGCGATTTTCGGCACCGGCGGCATGTCGCACCAATTGCAGGGCGAACGAGCCGGTATTATCAACCAGGAGTTCGACATCGACTTTTTGAATAAGCTGGGCAGCGACCCGGAATCCGTGGCGCGTATTCCGCACGCGGAGTACATCATGGAGACCGGCTCGGAGGGCATCGAGATGATCATGTGGATCGTCATGCGCGGCGCGCTCGATGACAAGGTACAGGAGATTTATCGGCATTATCACGTGCCGGCTTCCAATACAGCCTCCGGGTTGATAATTTTCGAAAATGACTGAAGGCCGGAGAGGGGGAATTACGTGAAAGTGATATTAGCCGGTGTCGGCGCCTTTGGCACCAAGCATCTTAACGGTATCAGGAATATCGATGGCGTCGAGGTTGTTGGTCTTGTTGGTCGACGGCTGCAACATACGCAGGAGAAAGCGCAGGAACTGCGTATCGATAATGCGTTTACAGATCTCGGCGATGCTCTCGCGCTGCCGGGTGTGGACGCAGCGATCCTCTGCACGCCAACGCAACTACATGCCAGGCAGGCCATCCAGTGCATGCGGGCAGGTAAACATGTGCAGGTCGAGATACCGCTCGCGGATTCGTACGCCGACGCGCTGGAAGTCGATCGCGTGCAGAAGGAGACCGGACTGGTCTGCATGGTAGGCCACACGCGGCGCTTCAATCCGTCCCACCAGTGGCTCAATCAGCGGCTGCGTAACGGTGAACTGACTATCCAGCAAATGGACGTGCAAACGTATTTCTTTCGCCGCAAGAACGTCAATGCTGAAGGCGAGCCGCGCTCCTGGACCGACCACCTGCTATGGCATCATGCGGCGCACACAGTCGATCTTTTCCAGTACCAGACCGCTGAAAAGATCGTGACGGTCAACGGTATCGAAGGACCGCATCATCCCGATCTCGGTATTGCGATGGATATGTCAATTCAGCTGCAGACCGAGAGTGGCAAGATTTGCACTTTGTCGCTGTCGTTCAACAATGACGGGCCACTCGGCACGTTTTTCCGCTATATCTGTGACAAGGGCACGTACATTGCGCGTTACGACGACCTGGTAAACGGCTATGAGGAAGCAATAGACGTATCGCAGGTCGACGTATCGATGAACGGCATCGAGTTGCAGGACAGGGAGTTCTTCACAGCTATTCAGGAAGCCCGCGAACCGAACTCATCAGTCGCGCAGGTGATTGACTGTTATCGAGTGCTTGGCGATGTAGAGCAACAGTTCAGGGTTGGTGGTCCCATCGTCGATCCTTAGCCAGTCGCCGGCGCGCCACGGGGCCATGGGGTAGTTGGCTGAAATGCCGTTCTAGCCTAATAGCTTTGAGCCGAAAAACTTCGGCGGCAGTGCGCGCACAAGCGACAGGGAATCTTCCGCGGCGAAGTCTGCGAGCCGCAATTCGGGCCTGTGTGGACGTACGCGCTCGAAATTGTCGCGGGCTTTAACATCCGTTGCTGGCGGAATGGTCGCGTCGATCATCATCTTCGATCCGAAACGCTGCCACTGGCCGGCACCGGTCGCGCTGAGTTCGGGAAGCGCGGCGTCCATCGGGTGGTTGTGAGTGCCGGGAATAATGACCACGTCCTTGTCCGGGTCGACCCTTGTTGCCAGGGCCCACATCATCTCCGCATGATTGAAGATGTCGACGTCCGCGTCGACGGCAATGACGATCTTGGGGTGCATGTACTCCGACGACAGGGCGGCCATCATCAGGTTCTTGGCTTCGCCGTAGAAGCGCGACGTCATCTGGATCGCTACTGCGAAGATGCCAGGTTGCGCCATGACATTGTGTAGCACGGGTCCGCCGCCGACGTCGCGAAGCCGGCGCAGGATGGTGGCGCTCATCGGCACTTTATGAAATACGCAGCCTTCCATCTCCGAGCCGTTCTGAAGGCTTTTGAAAATGGCATCCTTGCGCCGTGTCATAAACTGATATTGGACAATCGGGTTCTTGCCGGTTCCGGCCTGGTAATAATCCTGGAATTCCGAAAACGGCCCCTCTTCCTCGCGGATATGCGGCGGTACGTGGCCCTCCAGGACCAACTCGGCGTCGGCGGGCACCTCGAGATCCACGGTTTCGCATTTCACCAGGCGCACGGCCTCGTTCAAATAGCCGCCGGCGATCTCCAGTTCGTCGGTGCCGTAAGCTGCCGAGGTGGCCGCGGCGAAATAATAAAGCGGGTGATGTCCGATGATAACGGCGACCGGCATCGGTTCATCGCGGGCCTGGTACTTGACGTAGTTCTTCCACGAATGGCGGGGCACCAAAAAGATCCCCGACTTATCCGGCCCCTTGATCTGCAGACGGTGAAAACTCAGGTTCCGCTGGCCGGTATCGGGATCTTTGGTGACAACGAGGCCGGAGCCGATGACCGGCCCACCGTCGCGTTCGCCGGCAACATGCACCGGCAGCTCGGTCAGATCGAATTCGCCGTGGGCGAATCGTAATTCTTTCACCGGGCCGTCTTCGACCATGACCGGTGGAATACAAGCACCCAATCGTTCGGCCAGCAGCGGCACGACCTTTTCCTCGGTCGTTCCGAACGCCAACGCCGCCTGGCGTACATTGGCGGGCGCCTGGCCCAGGGAGCGCCAGCCGTGGGCCAGATTTTCGAACAGTACCGCTTTCTCTCTGCACTGATACAGCAGCGCGCCCATTTCGGTAAGCGGGTCGACCGGCTTGTCGACCCGAATCAGTTCCCCGGCCTGCTGCAGCTGCGCGATCCAGCTCCGCATGTCCTTCGGTTTCGGATTTGACGAATGGTTCATTGGCTGGATCCCTTTTCGCGGCTCTCGATCCGCATGATCACGTTTGGCGAAAGCGCCCAAGCGATTCCCGGAGTTTGAATTTCTGAACCTTGCCGACCGGCGTTTTCGGCATATGCTCGATGATAACCAACTTTTCCGGCAGGTACTGGCGAGCCAGATTTCGACCGTCCAGAAAGTCTGTTAACTGTTCGAGAGTCAGGTCCTGACCTTCATGGAGTGTCACGAACGCGCAGCTTCTTTCTCCGAGTCGTTCGCTCGGCATGCCAACGATCGCGACCTCGTTTATTTGTGGCATTTCATGCATCAGGTTCTCTACTTCCACAACCGGAATATTCTCTCCACCCCGAATGATGATGTCCTTGCTGCGACCGACGATACTGATGTAGCCGTCCTCATCCATTCTGACCAAATCTCCGGTGGCAAACCAGCCTTGTTTATCGAATACGTTCAGGTCGTCGCGGCCCCGATAGCCGACGAATGTACTCGAACCGCGACATTGAAGTTCGCCCTCCATGCCCCGAGCCAGCTCACGATTGTCTTTTCCCACCACTCGCAGTTCGGCGTGCGGCAGAACGAGGCCGGCGGTCTCTCGGCCGCGATCGGGAGACCATGGCAATACGGTCGTGACAAGGCCAAGCTCGGTCATGCCATATCCCGGCACGATGATCGCGTCTAATGCCGACGTCGCGCGGTCAACCAGAGTCGGCGGAACAGGTGCGCCCGCAGTCAGGAAAAGTCTGAAATGGTCGAAGGTTCGCTGTTCGATGTCAGCCAGATTGGTAATGTCTGCCAGGAACGGTGTCGCACCGAACATGAAGCTGACGCGATGACGACTGATGATATCGGCGGCCTGAACCGGGTCCCAGGTATCCATTGTGACGAGTCGTGCGCCGACATAAATTGACATCAGGATGCCGTACAGGAAGCCGATACTGTGTGCGAAAGGGGACGGCATAAAGATAACGTCGGCATCCGTCAGGCCCATCCTGCTGGTGACGGTTTTCATCGAACTCAGCACAGTATTCGACGTATGCATGACGCCTTTTGGCTCACCCGTGGTGCCCGACGTGTACATGATCTTGACGATGTCATTCGGTTGCAGACCGATCTGATCACCGGGCGCGTCCCGTGACGATCGTCGCAATAACACGCTGTCGAACGAATCGTCGCCATTGCCATCGATGATGACAATGTGCTCGAGCGTGGATACCCGTTGCAGAATGTGCTGCGCGAGTTCCTCGTGATCAAATCCGCGAAATGTTTTTGGTGTGATCAGGACCTTGGAGCCCGCATGCCGGACCATGAATTCGACTTCTCGCTCTCGAAAAATCGGCATCAGAGGATTGCTGATGGCACCAATTCGCACACAGGCCAGATGCACTGCGACGAACTGCCACCAGTTCGGAATCTGGAATGAAACCACGTCCCCCCGTTCCACGCCGAGTCTTCTGAGATTTTCAGCAATGCACGACGTTCGCAATGACAGATCTGAATATGACAGCGAAACCGGGTCGGCAGCGTCGCTGCGGTACGACACCAGGAATTCATCGTCCGGGCGAGACGCCAGTGATGCATCGAAAAAATCGACGATTGTCTTGTCAGGCCAGAAGCCGGCCTTTGCCTCACGCACCATTCGCTGCGGATCAATGTAGCGCGCGGATGCGCCGGCCTCTTGCTGTCTGTCGGCTGACACGGCGTTAGCCCGATTTCACCAGCATCGACTTGACCCGCCGCCGCGTTTCAGCGGTATCGTGAAGACGCCGGGTTTCCGTCAGTTCGAGATCATAGCCGTCGACCGAGTCATCCGCTGCGGCGGCAATGCATCGTTTGCACGCGGCCAGAGCCTCGGCTGGCATCGAGCCGAGACGCGCCGCAAGCCCGTCGGACCAGGTTGCCAGCTCTTCAGCGGCGACGACCCAGTGCACCAGACCAAGTCGGTGCGCTTCACCGCCGCCAACAACTTCGGCACCGAGAATCAATCGCCGGGCGACAGCCTCGCCGCATATCCGGGGCAATCGTTGCGTACCGCCAGCCGCAGGTAACAGGCCCAGGCTGGCCTCGGGCAGTCCCAGTTTCGCCGGCTCCGAAGCAACTCGCAGGTCGCATGCGAGGGCGAGTTCCAGCCCGCCGCCCATTGCGGCTCCGCCAATCTCCGCGATCGATACGACACTCAGCTCCTCGATACGCGCAAAGACACGCTGCAGCTCGCGCACGATACTGACCATCTTGTCCCGACCTGCCGGCGTGCCGAGACAATTCCGCATCAGATCAATGTCGGCGCCGGCACTGAAAACGCCAAGACCACTCTTGATGTGCAGTACTGACAGACTGTTCTGACTCTCAATCCGGTCGAGACTCTTATTCAGGTTCTCGATCAGAACATCGTCAATCGCATTGACCGGCGGCCGCTCGATAACCAGCTTCGCGATCCGGTCGTCGATACTCAGCCTGATCGCCCCATAGCTGTCAGTCATCGTGCGAACCATCAAGAACTTCGTTGGCGATAATCAGCTTCTGGATTTCACTCGTTCCTTCATATATACGCAATGCGCGGATTTCCCGGTACAGGCTTTCGGCAATGTTTCCTTTTACGACACCAAGGCCGCCGAAGATCTGCACCGATTGATCGATGACCTTTTGCGCCTCTTCTGTTGCAAACAGCTTGGCCATCGCCGCCTCCCGACTCACTTTTTCCCCGGGCTTGCGATCCTTGGCCCAGGCGGCTCGGTATACCAGCAGAGCTGCCGCATCGATGCTCACCGCCATGTCTGCGATTTTTGCTCGCGTCATCTGAAAATCACTTAGCTTTTGTCCGAACGCCTCGCGTTGTTTGCTGTGTGTTACGGCCTCATCGAATGCGCGTCGCGCAAATCCGATCGCCGCGGCACCAACGGTCGAGCGAAAGACGTCGAGCGTTCCCATGGCCACTTTGAAACCATCGCCGGGATTGGCAATCATGTTGACCGCTGGCACCCTGCATGCCTCGAACTGCAACGAGCCGAGTGGGTGCGGCGCGGCAACCAAAATACGTTCACTGACAGTGAGGCCCGGTGTATCGGCCTCGATTACAAACGCAGAAAGATCCTTCGTGCCCGGGGCATCCCCGGTACGGGCGAACACGATGTAATGATCCGCGATGCCTGCATTCGAGATCCACGTTTTGCTGCCATCAACAACGTAGCAGTCACCGTCCCTGGTGGCGCTGGTCTTCAGGGCAGCAACGTCCGATCCTGCGTCGGTTTCCGAGATTGCGAATGCGGCAACGGACTTTCCGGCGGCCACGTTCGGCAGGAAGCGTCTCTTGAGATCGGCATTACCGAAGAAGGATATCGGCCCACTCCCAAGACCCTGCATGGCGAAGACGAAATCAGCAAGACCGGATGAATAACTCAGTGTTTCGCGACACAGGCAGAGATTACGAACCGCAATCTCGGATTCACCACCGTATTGCTTTGCCACGCAAAACTTGAGCAGGCCTGCTTCGCCGAGTTGCTGCACGAGTTTGCGGCACTGTGTATCGACAGCCGCAGCATCGCCTGGGTGTTCCGCCAACACATCGTGATGGGCAGCGACCCATTCGCGCAAGCGCCTGGCGAGACGTCGCTGATCGTCGTCAAAAAACGGCCAGTCGAAGTTTGCGAGATCTGTCATGCCGATACCCTGCAATGGCCAGGAGTCGCCTAATTACCTTCGAAAACAGGTTTTTCCTTGGCCACAAACGCGTTATAGGCACGCGTAAAGTCTTCGGTCTGCATGCAGATCGCCTGTGCCTCCGCCTCGATTTCCAGAGCTTGCTCGATGCTGACATCCCACTCCTGATGCAGGCATTTCTTTGTGACCGAGTGAGCGAAAGTCGGGCCCGTTGCGAGTCTGCTTGCGGCCGAGCCGGCCACCTCAAGAACACCGCCGGGTTCTGCAAGAGCATTGAAGAATCCCCAGTCACGGCCTTCTTCCGCTGTCATGACCCGGCCGGTATAAAGCAGCTCAGAGGCACGGCCCTGACCGATGATGCGTGGCAGCATTGCGCAGGCGCCCATGTCGCACCCCGCCAGTCCGACACGCACGAACAGGAACGCTGTCCTGGAATCGGTTGACGCGTAACGGAGATCGCTGGCCATAGCAATGATCGCACCCGCACCGGTACAGACGCCTTCGACGGCCGATACAATCGGCTGCGGGCAGTTGCGCATTTCCTTAACGAGGTTGCCAGTCATCCGTGTAAAGGTCAGCAGTTCGCGAACATCCATTTTGGTCAATGGACCAATGATTTCGTGCACATCGCCACCCGAACAAAAATTTCCGCCAGCGCCGGTGATTACAACGGCTTTGACGTCGTCCGCATACTGCAGTTTATGAAAGGTGTCGCGTAACTCGGCGTAACTGTCGAAAGTCAGAGGATTTTTTCTCTCCGGTCGGTTCAAAGTGATCGTTGCAACACGGTCGGCAACATGCCATCCGAAATGCCGGGGCTCAAGTTCGGCGCCACTAATTGTGTACATGAATGATCCCTCCCTTGCTGTTGTAATCAGCCCGTAATGGCTAAGCCGCCGTTAACGCTGAGCACCTGGCCTGTAATGAAGTTCGATCGGTCACTGGCAAAAAACAGGACGGCATCAGCGACCTCCTGTGG
>Ga0224512_10001516_pt1 | contig 22331 bp, 21 predicted proteins | sample SF_May12_sed_USG_4_FD_169103 | JGI IMG/M metagenome (GOLD analysis project Ga0224512, IMG submission 169103) | Sediment microbial communities from San Francisco Bay, California, United States - SF_May12_sed_USGS_13 | ecosystem: Environmental > Aquatic > Marine > Sediment | place: USA... | reverse complement strand
ATAACGGAACGGGTATTTGTGACGCCAGCGAGGCAGGGTTGGCAAGTCTCTTCCCTGAAGAGGTCGGCACTTGACGATCGACGAAGGCTATATCAAGTACGTCAGCCACTGGACGCCCGGATCCGCCACGCATATCGCGGCGGCACGGGAACTCGATACCTGGCGCAAGCCATTGTACGAGGCCGGGCTGATCGGCCAGTACGAGGACCTCGGCATCGGCTACGGCAACATAAGCGTGCGGCGTGGCTCATGCGACCTGTTCTTGATCAGCGGCACGCAAACCGGTCATTTGCCGGCCACCGATGAGCGACATTACTCGCTGGTCACCGACTGCGACATCCGCAACAATATTGTCAGGTGTAGCGGGCCCATCCAGGCCTCATCTGAAGCCATGACGCACGCCGCAATTTACGCGCTGGGTGACGCGATCGGTGCAGTCGTGCACGTACACAGTGCACAACTCTGGCAGCGCAATCTCGGCAAGCTGCCGACCACCGACCCGGACGTTGCCTATGGCACGCCTGATATGGCCCACGAGCTCGATCGGCTTTACCGGCTGGAGGGCTTCAAGGACACCGGAGTCGCCGTACTTGCCGGCCATGATGAGGGATTGATCAGCTTCGGCACAACGCTCGAAGAAGCGGCCAATCGCGTGCTGTTGATCAACGCAAGCGCCAGCTAGTTTTCCGGCGTCTCGACGGGCGGCAAACTAAACCTGAACGTCCGGCAGGACTTTATCCCGGTTTCTTTCTGATCCTTATCTAGCGGTTGGTATGATGAACCACGTACCGCTTTTTTCGCGGATTTCTCAAAAATCCGATTGCTGCTGCTACGTACTTTTACCCGGTGTGGTTTACCTTCTCGGTCGACGTTGAAACATACGGTCACCTCGCCCTCAAGTCTCATTTGTTTGGCAAGCGGTGGATACTGGGGGGCAAGTGTTTGTAACGGGATGCGCTCTACGGCTGGATCCGAGGCGCGGGGCGCAGCGTCATCATCTGTCGCGTTGGCCGCATTGACTGCTAACAGCACGACGGCAAGAAACGTCGCACACTGCTTATTTGTCGGGATCGTCACCGGGCTGCCTTCGATCATCTATGACAATAACGGGCTCCACGGGATTTGTCTTGTTTAGCAGAATCGCTCGCACGACTTTGACCGTGCGGGAACCCGGGCTCAGCGCTTCTGCTTTTTGCAAGTCCTGCTCGGCCTCCTCAAATCGGCCGGTCTTGATATAAGCCACCGCCCGGTTGCTGTAGGTGCGCCAATGCTCGTCGTCTTCTTCAAGCGCACGTTCACAATAGCCAAATGCCGTATCGAAGTCTTCCAGCATGACGTACCCGGCGCACAGGTTCGATAAGCCCACAACCCGTTCGCGTTTGCCAGATGCATGACGCAGGCCAATCAGCGTCAGACGTACGCCTTCCTCGGCATTTTCCGCCAGCAGCGCCTCGGCACCTTGTTGTAACTCAGGGTTCGTCGAGCCAATGACCGTCCTGCTTTGCGATGCGGCCGCAGCCAGGGAAAGGCATAAGAGACACAGCACACTGATCATGGTTGCAGCTACATTCCGCTTATATAGTTTTCCAGCTGTTCGATTTCTTCTTTTTGGTCGGAAATGATTGCCTGTACGAGGTCTCCAATCGAGATCACGCCAATAACCCGATTGTCTTCAAGCACCGGCAGATGCCGAATACGTTTCTCTGTCATTAATGACATGCAGTCGTTTACAGATTTCGTGCTGGTGGTTGTAAAGACGTTTGTCGTCATGATCTCCGAAACACGCGTGGTTTGGGACGAACGTCCTTTGATGATTACTTTTCGGGCATAGTCGCGTTCAGTAACAATGCCAAGCAACTCGTCATCGTCCATCACGATTAAAGACCCGATGGCCTTGTCCGCCATGAGTTTTATCGCCTCGAGTACAGTTGAATCGGGCACTACAGACACTATATGCCGCCCTTTGCTGTCGAGCAGATGCTTCACTAGCTTCATGTAAATCCCCTTTTTTATCGCCTGCCGCACTCTAATACTAGCAGCCGTTGCGGGATTGGGGCGCCGGATCAGTCGATTTCTTGCTGGAAAGGCTGGAGCCGCTGTTCCAATTGCACTGAAGAATGCCAGGCACCCCGCAGTATGACGCCGTGCACGCGGCGCGTATTTGATATGTCTACAAGCGGATTTGCGTCCAGCAGCACGAGATCTGCATCGCGGCCCACCGCCACGGTACCTGTATTCGTAGCAAGAAACTCCGCCACAGCAGTGGTGCCGGTCTGCAGCGCCTCGAACGGTGTGAGTCCTGCCTCCACGAGGAAAGCGAGTTCATGATGAAGCGAAAACCCGGGCACGTTGAACACTTGCGGCGCATCGGATCCAAGTAGCAGCCGCGCACCGGCTTTGTGCAGCGCAAGAATTATGCTGCGCCGCAGCGATATGGCACGAGCAGCAATTTGCGCATCGAACCCTCGTTCATCGAATTGCCGTTGCTTTGTCGAGACCCATCGCTCGACCGTCGCGGCCGGCATGTAGCGCATTTCGGGACGGTTGCTCAGCTCCACTACAGTCGCTTCCGACACCCTATGTTCGAATAATGATTCTGTCGGCACGTTCCAGGTTCCGGCCGTGGCTGTCTTTGCTGCAAGCTCAGTTACTCTGTCTGCATTGACCTGCTCCGCCAACAGGACATCAAAAAAACCGCCATAGCCGCCGGACTGGTCGCTATTTGCCGGCAGCATTGCGGCCAAATAACCGTCCAGGTGATCTATAGTGGCGATACCGGCACGTAGCGCATCTTCAACTCCAACAGCAACCGGCACGTGGCCTGCGAAGGGCATGCCGAGTTCATTCGCCGTCGAGGCGATTGCCATGAATTCATCCGCGCTGAGTCCCGGGTGAATTTTGATGAAGTCATATCCTGCCGCATGTTGAGCACGGACCCTGGCGACTCCGTCGGCGACGCTACTTACGGAATTGCCATTCATTGACGGTCCCGACGTAATCAGTCGCGGTCCAAAAATGTCTCCAGATAGTAGCTTCTGGCGCAGGACGAGATGCGATGGTTGACCTAGCATGCCGCGGATCATGGTCACCCCGTTTGCCGCGAACAACGTGAGCACGCGACCGAGGTTCGGCGAAGCGATACCGGGAACATGCGCGTGCATTTCTGCAAGACCCGGCATCAGGTATCGATCGGTACCATCTACGACCTTGGCATCTTCGGGAACGGGAATCTCATCGACGTTACCTATCGCGCTGATCAGTCCATTCTCGATGACAACCGTCTGACCGGGAATAACAGTTTCTTTGTGCATCGGCACGATATTGACGTTGATGATCGCGGTCGAGGCCGCGCTTGCCGAGCTGCATGTAACGGCAAGCATTAAAAGCAGCGACAGTCGATTCTTTGTCATCTGATTACAGACCACGCGAGGCGTCGAGAGTTTCCTGGCTGATGTTGCCTCCGCAAACGATGACGACGACCTTTTTCCCCGCGATTAACCTGCGGCAATGGTCCATCGCGGCGATCGCGACTCCAGCGGCACCCTCGATTTCTGACTGTTGCTCGACGGAAAATTCGCGCATCGCCTGTGCAATCTCGGCTTCGCTTACGAGAACAAATTCGTCGGCAAGCTGGCGGCAAATATCGAATGTAATCGAACCTGCTTCGATACCACCGGCCGTTCCATCCGACAACGTTGGCTCGCTGGGAATATCCAGTATGTGCCCGGCCTGAATTGATTTGGCCATGACGGCTGACGCATCCGGCTGGCATCCAACAAGGTAAATATCCGGGTTCTTCGTCTTCAACACGCTGCCGACGCCGCTGATAAGGCCACCGCCCCCGACTGCGACAAATACTATATCTGCGTCGGCGAGCTGATTTGCGATTTCGATGCCGCAACTGCCCTGACCGGCAATAACTTCCGCATCGTTGTATGGGGACAGGTAGAACATCCCGTTGATATCGGCGAACTGCCTCGCGTGCTGCTCCGTATCCAGACCATCGCTCCCAAAAAACCGAACATCGCCGCCGTAATTGCGGATGGCATCGACCTTGGCCTTGGATGTCTGCTCCGGGACGAAGATGACGCCGTTGGCATCAAGCGCCCGCATGGCGTAGGCGACAGCGGCACCGTGGTTGCCACTCGATGCCGCGACGCAACCCTTCGCCCGCTGTTCCGCCGACAAGGTCATCAGGCGATTGCTCGCCCCACGCAGTTTGAACGAACCTGTGCGCTGTTGGTTCTCGAGCTTCAGATATACCTCCGCCGAGAACTTGTCGCTGAAAAACGGGGAGCGCTCCAGCGGCGTCTCACGCACCAATTCGCTAATTCGCTGCGCGGCCTGTTCAGCAGACAAAGCGACGCCGCGAATGTCCAAACTCACGCTCTACAAACTCGCGACGTTGAACGTATCGCAACTATCCGGGTCGCCGCTTTGCAGCCCTGTGCGAAACCAGTGCTGTCGTTGTGTGGATGTCCCGTGCGTGAACGATTCGGGCACGACAGTGCCGCGTGATTGTTTCTGCAGTCGGTCATCGCCGATCGCGCTTGCCGCGTTTAGCGCTTCTTCAATATCTCCGGACTCAAGTATGCCGCGCGCCTTATCCGCCCGATTGGCCCATACGCCGGCCAGGCAGTCAGCCTGCAGCTCTAGGCGAACTGAAAGCTGGTTTCCTTCTGCCTTGCCCGCCCGAGCCTGCATTTGACGAACCTTGTTGGAAACACCGAGCAGGTTCTGCACATGGTGGCCGATTTCGTGGGCGATAACATACGCTTGGGCAAAATCGCCGGGAGCCCGAAAACGAGTGCGCATCTCTTCGTAAAAACCCAGATCAATGTAGGCTTTCTTGTCAGCAGGACAATAGAACGGACCCATGGCCGCCTGACCCAGACCGCACGCAGAACGTGTGGACCCTGTAAACAAGACCAGCGTGGGCTGCTCATAGCGACGCCCCTGATTCGCGAACAGCTCTCCCCAAACATCTTCGGTATCGGCAATAACCACCGCGATCATGTCCGCGAGTGGATCATTGCGCAGATCATCTGTTGTCGGCTGTGTTCCGGACGTGGAAACATTCGAAGATTGCATGCCCTCGATCAGGAAGCTTGGATCCACACCAAAATACAATGCTGCGATGATGAGTAAGATCGAACCAATCCCGCCACCAACCAAACCGCCACGCGGGCGCATGCCGCGCCTATCCTCGATATTGCTGCTGCGTCTTCCGCCCTGCCACTTCATTTGCGTCTCCAGAATATCCAAACGCCATTCTATCCAATGAACATCGTCACGCCAGTCGGATTATTTGACCAGATTCGGACGCCGATTTGACAATATCACGGTCAATCAAAGCCTTACGTTGACAGTGCTCGCTGCGGTGTGCAACATTAGTTGTTCGTATGACAAAGGCACACCTGTCGAAAGGCGGGGTCGCAAAACTTCCGGTCTAAGGGTTCGTCCTATGACAGCGGGGTTACCGACACGATCTGCTCATTGCCGCTCTGGTGATGAATAACTCGCTGCAGTGTCTTTGGCATTTTCGGAAGTTTTTTGCCGGAGAGCATTGATGCAAGCGACTAGTTTGAGAAAGACCGGGCGTTTTCAAAGAAAAAAACTGACAGGACCCGTCGAGCGCACACCCGCCAATCTCAATGAGCTTTACCACTTGCTCGAAGCGGATGCCTTTGTGGCATTACCCATCCGTCCGCAGGGGGCTGGCACAGCCTCCACTGACTGCAACAGCTGTGAAACCGGAACGGTTATCAAGACCGCCGGTCTTGACACGATAGTCAACATCGATGCCTACAACCACACTGTTAAAGCTCAGGCCGGAGTTCGCCTGCAGGTTCTTGTCAAGGCACTTGCCGAGCATGGGCTCGAACTCATCGGCAGCTACGACCTGCAAGGTCGCACAGTAGGCGGTGCAATATCGGCGCCGTGTTTCGGGCCCTGCATCGGCAACAAGGGAGGTTACTTCTCCAGCCACGTTGTCGCTATGAAAGTCGTTATGCCGGATGGCCGGCTCATGAAGATCGAGCCGCAACAAAAAAACTTGCTGAGCGCATTTCGCATGAGTTTCGGGGCGCTGGGAATTATTTACGAAGCAACGATCAAGGTCAGGCCGATTCGCACGTTTTCTGCCAGCCATCGGCGCGTCACGATCGATAAGTTCTCAACGGCAGTCGATGCTCTTGCGAATGGTGAGATCGGTCTCAAGTTCTACCTGATGCCTTACCGTGATCGCGTGTATCTGGATTTGCGACGCTACGATTCGGATCCGGGCAATGCGTACAAAGCACCCTGGAAACTCAAAGACTGGGGAGAAAGTACCGTCTTGCCGCATGTCTTCAAGTCGCTGAATCGTATCGTACCGATCCCAACGATGCGCTATCGCCTGATCGACAGCATCAGTGAGGCAACACAAGGACTGGTCAACTCTCGACTGGTTAACAATGGATCCAATGCTGCTTCGCAATCGAATCACCGCCAGAATGCCGGAGTACGCGGCTGCAACTACTCAAGCTGGTGCTTTCCTGCTGCGAACTTCTCCATGATAGTCAAAGCCTACCGGGACTTCTGCGAAGCGACACTTGCGGCGACAAACTACCGCTGTGATCTCCCCGCCGTTGGCTATCGCCTTTGTCAGGATGCTTCGGCGCTGTTATCACCATCATTTGACGAGCCCATGATTGCGTTGACAACAGCCTCAACTCAGATTCGCGGCTGGGATGATTTCGTCATTGACCTTGCGGAATTTGCGGAGCAATGGGCCGGAACCCCAATTATTAGCCAGTCCCGCGCCGCCCGTGCCACGCACGCGGAACAGACCTACGCCAACCGCCTCGATTTCTTCCGTCGTATGCGGCAACAACTCGACCCCGACAACCGCTTACTAAGCCCGTTTCTTGCTCAGTACTGTCGATAACAGTCGGCCGATCGTTGCGATGCCCAGCCCGAATATCACTAGCCAGCCAAGCGAACCACCACCGTGTTTTTCAACGATGATAACGTCCGGCACGATTGGCGCGTCTCTGTAAGAGTCTTCGAGCGGCAGGAACGCAAGTTCGGATGTGTCATCCGGCCCCAGGTAGGCGAGAAACGAGTCGTCGTACGCATCGAATAGCTCAATCAGTATGTCGTAGCTGCCGCTGGGGTACCCTTCGACGAGTTCGGTTACTACGACATAGTCGTCGTCGCTTGATGCACCAAAGATCGTGAAGTTTTCAGTTACAGCGTATTCGTTCCAGGAACCGCCCTCATAGCTAAGGTAAACAACCGCGTAAACTTCGGCACTCGAAAAGTATGTGTCGGCGTCGAACAACAGGTCTATTCCCTGGAAGTAACCGTCCCCGTCATGATCACCGAACAGGACGACATCGGCTGTATAAAACCAAAAATCGACGTTGGTGGTGCTCAAAGCGCTGGCGCCTGATTTCGACTGCACCGACACACGTTTGCCTGACTGCCGCGGCTCGTCTGTTTTTAATGCAGTAAACTCGTCTTCTGAAACGATACCTGGAAGCCCTGCGTCACGTTCAACGCGTGTACTCTCAGTCGTCACCGATACCCGTTTCTCACCGTCCGACGATTGGGCTAATGCCAGCCCGGAGCCAACCATCAACACAGCAAGGGATATACCGACTATTGTCCAGCGTAAATTCCTCGATGTCCTTGTGCGCGTTTCCATTTTTCCATCCTCACCTTTGCAGTGTGACTCCTATTAGATGCCCAGCACCATGAATCGAAGCTGAACTGTCAGGCGTCGTCTGAAAGTCGTGGGATGGTGTTCAGCTGCCGTTAAGTTTCAGCAGTCATTTCCCTATGAATCGTAATAGAAAGCATTCCAGTGGGAGACACTGGTGAGGACTACCTGATACGGGATGAGGTGCCGAACCGGTGGCTTGTCACCGGCGCACCGGTAATTATCGCCTCAGGCTTGTTTGTCGTTTACCGTGAAATCGGAGCTGCGATTGCGGCGGATCTCAGTCGACGTCCCCAGCCGCAAGACCCGCAATCTCAGCCGGCGTTACCTGCAGAGCCTCGGCGACCCTATTGAAAAAGTCGATCTCCAGTACGCTGACGACCTTGTCACTACGAAACACATCGGCCAATGCCCGAATGGTGTGACCGCGATCACCGTCCGCCATTTTGTCGCGGACGCTGGCCAGATACTTGCGCAATGTCGCCTCTGCGTAAAGTTCCGCCCTGGCCGCAACGCGGATATCACCTGAACTGAAATCGACACCAGTGTGTTCCTTGAGAATCGCCTGGATCCTCTCGACTTCGACCTTCTGAATGTTGATATCGGCATCCGCCGCCCTTGCCAGGGTCATCAGCAATACCTCTTTGAACAGTTCGCTCTGTCCTTCTTCCCCGATGTCTGAGCCGGAGAAAATTTTCAATACACTTTTTAGATCTGCAATTGCCATTGTGGTCTCTCTTATCGTTTTCGTTATATCAATGCGGTTGCCGCTACAAAGGTATGTCCCGGAGTATACACGCCAAGCACGGCAAGAATCACCGGGAGGCGACGGATTCCTGCTGGTGAAACGGCTGTCGCTTCCGGTATGTCAGTGAGCGCCACAGCCACTCAACAGGGCCGAAACGATAGCGGCTGAGCCACCAGGGACTGAGCATTAGTTGCAGGCCGATAACTGCGACAACGAATCCCATTTGCCAGAAACGTGGAATCGAGCCGTAGAGGCCGAAGCCATAACCGTAAAAAACCGTGGTCAGGATGACTGAGTGCATCAGGTAATTGGTCAGCGCCATACGACCAACCGCGGCGAAACGCGCCATTAGTTTCTGTAGAACCCCTGTCTTCACAATCAGCATGACCAGGCCGATGTGACCAAAAGCGACGATCAGGCTACCCCAGTAGTTGGCGATGCCACCAACGCGCATTACATAGAGTGGCTCGAATTGGTGAGCATACAAATCGCTTGCACTGAAAATTGTCAGAGGTAATCCAATAAAGTAACCAGCAAGCATCATCTTCCGGTAGAAACCCACGGTTCGCTCGCCCGAAAATACGCCAAACTTCATCATCGCCATGCCAATCATCATAAGCGCACCGACGCGCCAGATACCAAAGAACAGAGTGACAAAAACCTGCATCATTAGAACGATTGGTGCCCGATGTTCTACGATTCCCAGGTAGCCACCTCTATGCACATCGATATCGACCTGCATGTCCTCATCTGTCGGTGCCATGAATTGCCGCGACTTTTCCCAGTCTTCCAGCGTTTTTTTCTGTTCGTCGTCCAGCTCAGTACCTGAGGCCTGAAGTTCTTCAATTTTCGCCACTTCCACTATCATGGCATCAACCATTTTCGCATTGCCATAACCCAACAAAAGTCCGACAGGCAAAATCAATACAGCCACGATGATCAGCGTCCTGGGTTCGCGATTGCGAAACAAGTAAACCAGCATGCCAATGGCAGCGTACAGGAACAGAATATCGCCCATCCAGATGAAGTAACCGTGAATGGCGCCGATGAGCAAGAGCCAGAACTGACGTCGATAATAGATGCGGCCGAATTTCGTGCCCCGCGACTCGGCGCGAGTGGACATGACCACGAGCCCTGCACCAAACAGCATCGCAAAAATACTGAGAAACTTTTGATCGAAAAGTATGTGCGTAAAAAACCAGGTGCCCAGGTTGTGCGACTCGGTACCGCCGAGTGCCAGAGGGTTGCTATACGCCACGAACGGCATCGCGAACGCATAAATGTTCATGACAAGAATGCCGAGAACGGCGACGCCGCGCAAAATATCAATGCTTGCGAATCGTTCGTTGGCCGCTATTGGCGACAAGCCGTTGCCATTGACGGGAACCGGACTGTTGGCCGATTTATTTTCGCTCATCGCTGCTTCTCGGTTGTTGTTGGAATTTGTTCGACGGGAAATAGACTTTGAGCCAGCCATCATAACGCACAGAAAGCGATATGTTTACCCTTGTTTTTTCTGGCAATTTTTACTTGGAATTTAAGGTGTTACGAGACATACTCGCCGTGGGCAAACAATCTGAAAGGAGGTGATTCATGTCTAGTGAGAATTCAAAGGTGTTGAGAAAACCGTTGGGTCTTGTACGGATTGTGGAGCAGCCTCCTACTCCTTGCTGACCTGGTTTTCCCGCACGAATCTCACGAAGGGCTGCCCCAGGGCAGCCCTTCTTTGTGATCGTTGATTGATAGAACCGTATTCAGGCCAGAATGTCTTCCAGCGCGTTGAGCAGTATGTCGATTTCGTCGATGCTGTTGTAATGGACCGGGCCTACGCGAACCGCGCCACCCGAATCCAGGATACCCAGCGCCTTCGCTGGCTCGATCGCATAGTTATGGCCATTCCATACGAAAATATTTCGCTCACCAAGGCCCTGGGCAATATCGGCCGGCGCTTTTCCATCATGCGTAAACGACACGGTCGGTACCCTGCGATGCAAGGCATCTGAGTCCGTAATGCCCTGCACGGTTACACCGCTGATGCTCTGCAATCCGTCAATGAGTCGCTCGGCAAGATCTTTTTCGTACGCGAACAGGCAATCCATTGCGGCGTGCACATAGAGGCAGCGTCCGTCGTATTGCCGGTTCGCCGCATGAAAATCTCCGGCCATTGTCTCGCCGATCCACGCGAAATAGTCGACGGCTGCACCTACTCCGGCCATGCCCTCATGGCTTTGTGTACCGGTTTCGAAGCAGCCCGGGATTCTGTCCGAAGCCGGACGAACCTTGTAAGGCTCAAGCGCCTCAAGCAGCTCGCGACGCCCCCACAATATGCCCTGGTGTGGGCCGAAAAATTTATAGGCTGAACAAACCAGAAAATCGCAGCCCAATGCCTGAACATCGGTCGACACGTGTGGCGCCGACTGCACAGCATCGACAAAGCTCCAGGCGCCAGCCTCCCGAGCTTTGCTACAAACTGTCTTAACGTCATTTATCGTGCCGGTTAAGTTGCTGGCACCACCAATACAGACGAGACGCGTCTTGCTAGTGAGTAAATCATCGAGCTTGGTCAGGTCGAATTCGAACGTCTCGACGTCAAACGGTAACCAGCGAACTTTGAGGTCGAAATCTCGTGCCAGCAAGACCCATGGTTCAACGTTAGCGTCGTGACACATTTGCGACAAAATGATCTCATCACCGGCATTGAAGTATCGACCAATTGATCGCGACAAATGCAAGGTCATCGTTGTCATGTTTTGTCCGAAGATGATCTCATCGGCCGACGGCGCGTTTAGAAAATCCACCATCGCATCACGCGCATCGCTGACGACTTTATCCGCCAAATGCGATGTCTGGAAATAACCCCCAAGATTGGCATTGGCGTGCAGCAGACAGTCCGACATGCTATCGGCTACCGATTGCGGAACCTGTGTACCCGCCGGGTTATCGAAATAGAGTCGCTGACGGCCGCCGTCGGCTACTGCCAAGGCGGGAAAATGCGAGCGAATTGTTTCGAGATCAAGTGTCATGGTCGGCGTGAGGACTTTGCTACTACTCCTTGCCTCCCCACTTCTCTCTATGCGCGTCTTCGGCCCGCTGACGAACCTTCGCGTGCCGTCGTGATAGTAATAGCGAGTTGGGGTCACAGATCTCTGCCCGAATCAGCCCAAGGTCGCTTGCTGCATCAAACAGACTGGGGTACCAGCGTTCCCAGTTCGGCAGCAGTGACTCAACCTGATCGCGAAGACTCATAAGCGCAATGTAACCGAGCGATGCGCCCGTGACAATGCGATGAAAAAACCGGCTGCCTACTCTTCTAGCATCCTCACCCCGAGCATGGCTGCAACAAGCAACATTGCACCCAATACAACGTACTGCGGCTGAGGAATCCACGCCACTGGCATCTCAAGAAATTCTACCGGGATGACGGTCAGTAGCTTCGCCGCGGCCACCGAAAGCTGCCCCAGCGGCTTGATGGCAATAGTCCCGCCGACGAACATTGCAATCGGTAATGCAAGACGCCGTAACCACATGCGTCGGCGAATTCTTGTCACTATCCGACTGCTAAAGCCGTCGTCTGCAATCGGTTCCGATTGGAACATCGACTCAAGAAATCGATCTTCAGCATCTTTCATTTTTTCAGCCATGTTGATGATCTTTGATATCAAAACGTGTCCTGATCTTCTCTTTGCCGCGAAAAATCACGGATTTAATGGTGCCAACTGGCATCCCGGTGGCCTCGCCAATTTCGCGATGTGACAAGCCGCAGGCGTAGGACATAATCATTACGGCCCGCTCCTCCTGTGTCAGCACCGCAAGCAGCTTATCCAGATCAGAAACTTCATGCGAAGTCTCAGTGTAGCTCCTTGATTCAGTCTGCGCGACGTAAGCTGCTTCATCGAGTACTTCTGCGTAGCGCTTCGACTTGCGTTTCGATTGCAAAAAGGTCGTGTAAGCAACCTTGAGCAACCAACCGATGAACGTGCCGCGTCCCGAATACGTCTGCAGCTTGTCCCAGGCATGCAGGAAACACTCCTGCGCAAGATCGTCAGCAACAAAAGCATCGCGGCTTAGCTTGCGCAGGAAATTTCTTACCTGCGACTGGTGACGGCGAATCAGCTCACCGAAGGCGGCCGTGTCCTGAGACCCGACCGCCAACGCTACGAGATATTCATCGTCTCTTTCCAGGGATGTCGCTACATTTCTAACGTTCGTTACCCGTGAATTTCCACATGATCAGATAGGCAACACCGATGCAGAACGGAAATGCCGCTCCGGCCAGGGAACCATGAAAAGCGTGGCCACTTGGATCCGGCGCGAAAAAGCCACTGAGCGCCAGTCCTATTGCCAGTGCCAGCCAGATCAGCGCCAGACGCAGATCTTTGTCCTTCGGCGGTGTCGGATTGCCGAGGCGGTCGATGATCTCCGGACTCAATTCCTGTCCTTTTTCAATCGCAGTACGAATCGTCTGCTGCATATCACTCCGCCCTCGATAGCGAAACCAAAAAAACAGGCCTATGACGATCGTCAGCCCCACGAACATGATGATTGGTACCCATTCTCCAGCCACTTTCTTTACTCCTAATGTGTATTGCTGCCATTTCAGCAGTTCTCACCCGGTAGATGCCTGCCGAAGCAAAATTGGATGCAGTTATCGTAACCCATTGATTTGCCTCCGGCTAACCCCAACCTGACTCCTGCCGCGTTTGTATTGGGCATGAGAAATATAGCCTGCCACGCCGCCAAACTCCGGGATCCGCGCTTCTACCAGATCGCTGTGCTCGGCCTGTTGCTGTGCTACGGCATCGTCGTTCTTGATTTTGGCGTTCGTTGGCAAAACGCCCTGGCAATTTTGGCGGCAGCCCAGATCACACAATTTCTTGGCACCCGTGCGGCTGGGTTGGGCCGCTTCGACCCGATGAGTGCATTGATTACGTCAATGTCACTAACCTTGCTACTGCGTACCGATGTCATTGCTTTTGCCGTGCTCGCCGCTGTCATCGCAATCGGCAGCAAATTCTTGATCCGCATTCGTGGAAAACATGTATTCAACCCGGCGAATGCCGCACTCGTCTCCTTGATGCTAATCAGTGACAAGGCATGGGTGTCGTCAGGGCAATGGGGCAGCGCTGCGATTGGCGCGCTAGCCCTCGCGTGCCTCGGTTTCCTCGTGCTGACTCGCGCGAAACGCTCGGAAACGACCATCGCCTTCTTGACCACCTACGCGTTCCTTCTCGTTGGGCGGGCGCTTTGGCTGGACGATCCGCTCACAATCCCGATGCATCAGCTGCAAAACGGTGCGCTGCTGATCTTCGCATTCTTCATGATCTCCGATCCCAAGACATCGCCGGACGCGCGCGTCGGTCGGCTTCTGTACGGCATCGTTGTCGCATCAATCGCTTACACCATCCAATTCGTTTTCTATGAACCCAATGGGCCGATACTCGCGTTAATCATGTCAGCACCACTCGTGCCATTGATCGACGCCCTACTGCAAGGACAGGTCTATCGGTGGAAACAGCCAGCCGGAAATCCGGTAGCTCAAACCAAAGGAGTATTCTGATGAGAATTTTTATCACTGTGGCCGTCGTAGCATTGACGGTCGCGATCAGTACAACCGCACAGGCATTTTGCGGATTCTACGTCGCACGGGCGGACACCAGTTTGTTCAACCGCGCTTCGCAGGTTGTGCTCGTCCGCGATGAGGATCGCACTGTCATCACGATGGCGAATGACTTCCAGGGTGAGGTTGAGGACTTTGCTGTTGTGGTTCCCGTCCCGACCTTCATTGAACGCGGGCAAATCAACGTCGCCGATCGCGCTTTGATCGAACATCTCGATGCCTATACGGCTCCGCGTCTGGTCGAATATCACGACCCGGATCCGTGCGCGCGTTACGATTTAAGAAAAAATTCGCAGGTGTCCGATGCGGCACTTCCATCTGCCGTACAGGAAAGCGATCTGGCAGGACGCTCAAGAGGTGTGACTATCGAGGCAAGCTACACCGTCGGCGAATACGACATCCTGATTCTGTCGGCCAGGGAAAGTGACGGTCTGATCAGGTGGCTCAAGGAAAATGATTACAACATCCCGAGAGGCGCCGAGAGCGTCGTCGGGAGCTATCTGAAGCAGGGTATGCGTTTCTTTGTCGCGAAGGTAAACCTGGCCGAACAATCGAAGCTTGGATATTCCTACCTGCGCCCCCTGCAGGTCGCTTACGAAAGTAACAAGTTCATGCTACCAATCCGTCTCGGCACACTGAATGCGAAGGGCAAACAGGAGCTTTACGTTTACGCACTAACGCGCACCGGTCGAGTTGAGACCACCAATTACCGCACTGTGAAGTTGCCAAGCAACACGGAAGTTCCCGAGTTTATCCAGACCGAATTTGCCGGCTTTTACCGCGACATGTTTGCAAAACAGACTCTCCAGGAGAACGAGCGCGCGGTATTTCTCGAGTACGCCTGGGACATGGCGTGGTGCGACCCTTGCGCGGCTGACCCGATGAGCCAGGATGAGCTGCGCCGACTCGGCGTATTCTGGACGGGCGATGGCAGCAACGGGCGAATTGCGCCATCGCAAGCGCAAAACGTATTCGTTACTCGCCTGCATCTGCGTTACGACCGCGATCACTTTCCCGAAGACCTGATGTTCCAGGAGACCGGTGACCGACAGAACTACCAGGGTCGCTATGTCATTCGTCACCCCTACAGAGGCAAAACGAGCTGCGACGCGAGTCAATACAAGACCGCAGTGCGTGAGCGCCAGGAGCGTGAGGCCCAGACCCTGGCAAATCTGACGGGATGGGACATCGACGAAATACGTTCGAAAATACCCGGCATCGATGGCGTTAGGTCAGAACCCGGTGTTACCCCCTGGTGGAAACGAATCTGGCAATGATTCGGCCACAACCCCTAGTAGAAAGCCCCGATTTTGGCCGGGGCTTTTGACTATGCGTGCTCTTCTTTCCAAGCGGCGATTAGCTCTGCTTCGCGATCGGCAGTTAACCCGGACTTTGGATTGCTCGTGCGTTCGTCAGGCAGGGATTTCCACCATGACATCAGGTCGCGGATAGTCTCGCGTATCGGGCGGTTGTGCAGCCCGGCTGCCCGAGCACTGGAACCACTGGTTCGAAAGATCTGCGGCGAATCACCACTCGCCGCATGAAACAATGGCAAGCCGCGTTTTGCACCCGCATCGTATTTCTCTATGAAAGGCTCATCAACCCAGACCGGATCAACGCTAACTCCGGTAACGGCCTGACTATCCTCGAGCAAATTGCCCATCGAATAAGAATCGCTCGGCGTTACCGTGTTGTAGATGCCGGCGATTCGCCGCGCAACGCAGTCAATAGTAAAATTCGCAAGATCGCGGACATCAATTACCTGCATCGGGCGGGTCGGCTCGCCTGGCCACAGCATCTCGCCGCCCTTGCTCGTGCGAATCGGCCAATACGAGAATCGATCGGTGTGATCACCCGGCCCACAGATATAAGTCGGTCGAAGTATCGTCAGAGATTCGTCGCCGATCTCTTCCCTGGCCTTCTGCTCACAAAGCGCTTTGAGCGGGCCGTAGGTTTCGCCGGTAACCTCTTCAGTTTCTTTATCCTCAATTTGAGCGAGTGCAGATCCTTCGTGATTCGGTTCGCTGAAATCTTCATAAACGGCAACTGTGGAGATGTACAAATAGTGGCCTGTATTACTGGATAACAGCCGCGCAGAATCGCGCACATGCCGAGGCACGTAGCCCGAATTATCTATTACGGCATCCCACTGCCGACCCTCCAGTCCGGACAGGTCGGAACCCCTGTCGCCTATGATCGTTTCCAGATCAGGGAAGAGTGCGCTGTTGCTGCGCCCGCGATTAAACAGCGTAATAGTGTGCCTGCGTCGAAGCGCCTCTCGCACCATATGGGGACCAATGAACCCGGTACCACCAAGCACCAGAATATTCAGCGACTTGTGCTCGCTCTTCTTTTTCAGGGCCTCGCCTGCCGTGGAAACGCTCGCTGCCGCCGCTGTAATGCCTCCAAGCACACCGGCCTTGAGAAATTGACGTCTACCCTTCTTCATTGTGGAATACCTCTAGCGATAACGGCTCAGGATTTTTTTGAGCTCTTTGTTGCCAGGGTTGAGCGTTTCCAGTGGCAGCTTCGACAGGGGCGTATCGACATTGCCCATCAGATCATGCATTTCGTTGCGAGCCTCGTTGATAAGCAGCAGCCCCGTAATTATTTCGCCGGCGTTGAATCTGTCGCGCAGGTACTTGAAGGACGAGGCACGGCTGGTCGGGTCATAGTCTTGGTCAACCTTGCGCAAGACGATCTTGCTGCCGTCATGTAACTCGATGGACATCGCCGATCCTTCGTCATAGGCGGCCCTTATCTCTTCTGCAGGCGCAATGAAGTCGGCATTGACAACATTGTGATAATGCTTCCTCGTATGTGCATAGCTCTTTGTCGAACCCTCATGGTCGTTAAACGTCACACAGGGGCTAATTACGTCCACAAGCGCAAAACCCTTGTGCATCAGGGCGCCCTTAATGAGAGGTACGAGCTGCTCCTTGTCGCCCGAAAAACTTCTGGCTATATACGTGGCACCCAAACTCATCGCCATACTGACAGGATCGATTGGCTCCTGTTGATTTGGCAAGCCCTTTTTTGGTCTGCTTCCAATGTCCGCCGTCGCCGAGAACTGCCCCTTCGTCAACCCATACACGCCGTTATTCTCGATGATGTAACACATGTTCAGGTTGCGCCGGATAGCGTGCACAAACTGACCCGCGCCAATCGACAGGGAATCACCGTCCCCGGATACGCCGATATACGTCAGTGTTCTGTTCGCCGCATTGGCCCCAGTCGTGACCGATGGCATACGTCCATGAACCGAATTGAAACCATGCGACTGACTCGCGAAGTATGCAGGCGTCTTCGACGAACAACCGATACCGCTCATCTTCGCCAGCATATGAGGTTCGATGTTCAATTCGTATACAGACTGGACGATGGCAGCAGTTACCGAGTCATGGCCGCAGCCAGCGCACAATGTCGAAACAGCGCCCTCGTAGTCCCGGGATGTCAGCCCGAGTTTGTTACGCGGTGCGTTCGGATGCTGAATCTTTGGTTTGGAGATATAGCTCATTTTGCTAGCCCTCTGGCGGCCTGTCCCTTAGCGATTTCCTCAAGCACCTTCCTAACCACAAAACCGGCGTTTAACGGCATGCCGTCGTAGTGCAACAGCGAAATGAGCGTGGACGGATCTGCGTCGCTGTCAAGCATCAGCAGTGCTCTGAGCTGCGCATCGCGATTTTGCTCAACGACATAAACGACGTCGTGCTGCTGAATAAATTCTTTGATGGATGCGGAGAACGGAAACGATTTAACGCGGCAATAGTTCAGGGCGATGTTCTGCGCAGCAAGGCGATCGCGCGCCTCCTGGCAGGCTCCATGACTACTGCCAAAACTCAATATCGCCGCCTTATTGAATTTCGAGAACTCGATTTCCGGTTCCGGAACAAGCGATCGCGCCGTCTCCCATTTGAGTAGCAAGCGATCAACGACATCCTTGTACTCACTCGACTCTTCCGTGTAAGCGCCATACCTGGTGTGCCCGGAACCACGCGTGAAATAAGACCCCTTCGGATGCACGCCGGGCAAAGAACGATACGGAATCCCGTCGCCATCAACGTCCAGATAGCGATGGAACGACTCCATCTCTTCGAGTTCTTCAGCGGAGAGGACTTTTCCTCTATCCGGAATTTGCTTTTCGTCAAATTCGAACTCCGGCACCATCCAGTCGTTCATCCCGATATCGAGGTCTGACATCACCATGACCGGCGTCTGCAAACGCTCGGCAAGATCGAAAGCTGTTTGTGCCATCGTGAAGCACTCGCCCGGATCCGCCGGAAACAGCAACACGTGCTTGGTATCGCCGTGCGAAGCATAGGCGCAACTAATAATGTCTGACTGCTGGGTACGCGTCGGCATGCCAGTGGATGGCCCACAACGCTGAACATTGAAGAGAACCGCCGGGATTTCTGCATAGTATGCGTACCCGAGGAACTCGCTCATCAACGATACACCCGGGCCACTCGTGGACGTGAAAGATCGTGCGCCGTTCCAGCTTGCACCTAGTACCATGCCAATCGCAGCAAGCTCGTCTTCGGCCTGGATGATGCAATACGTGCGCTTCCCGGTTTCCGGATCAACACGATACTGGGCACAGAAAAAACGAAACGCATCCATCAGTGATGTCGATGGCGTAATCGGATACCACGCGCCAACTGTCGCGCCGGCATACAGGCAACCTAACCCTGCCGCGGTATTACCGTCGATGATGATGTGCCCTTTCGTACCGTCCATTGCCTCAACCTTGCTTGGTAGCGGGCAGACGAAATTTTCGTTGGCATAATCAAAACCCAGCCTGATCGCCTCCATATTGGAGGCGATTAACTTTTTCTTGTCAGCATACGTTTCTTCGATCAGTGCCGTAATGGTGTCAAGATCGAAATCCATGAATGCCGCCAACGCACCGACATACGCGATATTTTTCATCAAAATACGAGCCCGGGCACCGTCAAAATGTTCATTACACATTCTCGACAGCGGGATACCCACAATGGTGATGTCATCGCGACCAAGTTGTCTGTTTCTGGGCCACGTAGAATCGTAAATGAACCAGCCGCCCGGAATCACTTCCGCCAGATCACGGGCGTACGTTTGCACGTTCATCGCGACCATCACATCAACGCGATCCGATCGGCATTGGTAATCGTCAGCCGTTACCCGTATTTCGTACCAGGTAGGCAGCCCTTGGATATTTGATGGGAAATAGTTCTTGCCGACGACTGGAATCCCCATGCGAAAAAGAGATTTCATGATCAAGCCGTTCGCGCTTGCCGAGCCGGTACCGTTGACCGTAGCAATTTTTATGACGACGTCGTTAAGTTTAGCCACGATTGCTTTCCTGTTATGCCGCCGAAGTTTGCGACTGGTCATCAGCGACTTCGTCGGCGACCTTCGGAATCAGCACGATAGACTTTTGCATATCCCACGCACCGGTCGGGCAACGCTCTGCGCACAAACTGCAATGCACGCAAAGATCCTCATCCTTAACCATGACCCTGGCGGTTTGCGGCAAGTCGCCTGATACGTACAACGCCTGCTCCACGTTGTCGGCTGGCGCTGCTAACCGTGTCCTGAGATCCGCCTCATCGCCATTGTGGGTAATCGTTAAGCAATTGACCGGGCAAATATCGATACACGCATCACACTCGATGCACAGTTTCTCGGTGAAAACCGTCTGGATATCACAATTCAGACAACGCTCAACTTCTTGCGTCACCTGCTCAGCGGTAAACCCGAGTTCAACTTCGATATCGAGTTTCTTGAAGCGCTCTTTCAGGTCGACGTGTGGCATCAGGCGCCGGCCTATCGGATCGAAATCGTTGGAGAAACTCCATTCGTGAACGCCCATCTTCTGGCTCGACAGGTTAACGCCGCGCGGCAATCTGTCTGTCAGGCTATCGCCTTGAATATGTTTATGTATCGAAATGGCCGCCTCGTGACCATGGGCAACGGCCCAGATGATGTTCTTGGGCCCGAATGCCGCGTCACCTCCGAAAAACACTCCGTCACGCGAACACATCATCGTGTCCTCATCGACAGTCGGACACTCCCAGTCGTTGAACTCGATACCTATGTCGCGTTCGATCCAGGGAAATGCGTTGTCCTGGCCAATTGCCAGGATAACGTCATCGCAGGGAATTATTTTTTCGCCTATAACCGTGCCACGATCAATACGTCCGTCATCATCAATCTTGTATTCCATGATCTCGAACGTCATGCCGACGAGCTTGCCATTTTCTATGACGAAATCTTTAGGCGAATGATTAACGAGAATCTCGACGTGCTCTTCCTCCGCATCTTCCAGCTCCCAGACTGAAGCCTTAAAAAATTTGCGTGGTTTGCGTGCCATGACTTTTACGTCTTCGGCGCCAATTCTCAGTGATGTGCGGCAGCAGTCCATGGCCGTATTACCGACCCCGATAATCAGGACTCGCTTGCCGATCGTCTCAATATGGTCGAAAGCGACCGACTCCAGCCAATCGATGCCGATGTGAATGTTCTCCGAGTCGTATCGCCCTGGAATGTCGAGGTTCTTGCCCCGCGGCGCACCCGTACCAACGAAGACAGCGTCATATCCTTCGTCAAGCAGTTCTTTCATGCTGTCGATCGGATGATTGAGCTTCAAGTCGACGCCAATATCGAGAATGTAGCCAATCTCCTCATCCAGCACTTTGGGCGGCAAGCGAAATTGCGGGATGTTGGTCCGCATGAGCCCGCCAGTAGTTTTCAGGGCTTCGAAAATCGTAACTTCATATCCCAGCGGCGCAAGATCATTGGCGACGGTCAGGGACGCGCAGCCGGCACCAATTAGTGCAACTTTCTTACCATTGCTTTCTGCTGCTTTTGGCAGGCGATCGCTGATGTCATCACGATAGTCAGCAGCAACGCGCTTTAGCCGGCAGATTGCGACAGGACGGTCTTCAACGCGGCCGCGTCGGCAAGCCGGCTCGCACGGACGGTCGCAGACGCGTCCCAAAATTCCCGGGAAAACATTTGAATTGCGGTTTTCTATGTATGCGTCGCCGAAACGACCCTGTGCAATCATGCGGATGTAGAGGGGCACGTCAGTATGGGCTGGGCAGGCCCACTGACAATCAACGACTTTATGGAAGTAGTCGGGGTTGTTGGTATCAGTCGGTTTCATTCAATAGACGCGCAGGAAAATCCCATGTTGCCTGGCAATCGATCCGGGCTCATATTCGGCGCTAGCATAGCGGGATCGGTCGGAAAGTAAACAAATTCCCACTATCGCGAGCGGGTGAACTCCAATCGTTGCCCGGCCACCGCGCCGGTTAGCCTGCCATCACGGAAAACAATCTGTCCGTTGACAATCGTCGTGTCGATTGTTGAGCTGAACTCATGGCCTTCGAAAGGGGACCAGCCGCACTTGTACAGCACGTTCGACGGGTCAACTTTGTAAGGCGTATTTGGGTCGATGATTGCCAGATCAGCAAACCAACCCTCGCGCACATAGCCGCGATCCCGAACGCCAAATATGTCGGCCGGGGCATGACTGGTTCTGTCGACCAGCAGCTCGAGACTAATCTGACTTGCGGCTGCAAGATCAAACAGTGACAGAAGTGCGTGCTGAACAAGAGGCAGGCCTGCTGGCGCCTTAAAGTACAGGTTGTCTTTTTCGCCGGCCGTGTGCGGCGCGTGATCCGTCGCAATAATATCGAGTCGACCTTCATTGAGTGCGCCGATCAACCCAAGTCGATCCGCCTCAGTCTTGATTGCCGGATTACACTTGATACGCGTACCAAGCTCTTCATAGCGCGACTCATCAAACCAGAGGTGGTGAACGCATACCTCGGCCGTTATTCGCTTCTCGGATCGATGCGCCGTCGAGAATTGCCCCATTTCAATAGCGGTCGTCAGATGCAGGATGTGTAACAGTGCGTCGTGACGACTCGCAAGATCGATGGCCATCTCGGACGAGGCAAGACAGGCCTCAGCAGAACGAATGCTCGGATGTTCCGACATCGGTACATCATCGCCATATCTGTCTTTGGCGAGCGCTTCGTTTTGCCAAATCGTTGGCGAATATTCGCAATGGGTTGCTACCATTACGGGCGCGTGCTCGAACACCAGCTCGAGCGTATTGGGATCATCTACGAGCATATCGCCGGTGGATGCTCCCATGAAGAGCTTGATGCCACACGCCTCTCCCACGCGAAGCCGTTTGATCTCCTCGATGTTGGTATTTGTGCCGCCCAGGTAAAACCCATAGTTAGAAGTGCAACGTTTTTCGGCCATAC
>Ga0224512_10001515_pt1 | contig 22341 bp, 16 predicted proteins | sample SF_May12_sed_USG_4_FD_169103 | JGI IMG/M metagenome (GOLD analysis project Ga0224512, IMG submission 169103) | Sediment microbial communities from San Francisco Bay, California, United States - SF_May12_sed_USGS_13 | ecosystem: Environmental > Aquatic > Marine > Sediment | place: USA... | reverse complement strand
ATGCGCCTGGATCACGACGGCAATCTGAGACTCTCGGTGCGCGACACCGGCATCGGGATCGCTGACAAGGATATTCCGAAGATCATGAAACCATTCGGCCAGATACCCAATCTTCTCGGCAGCGAGCCCCTGGGAACCGGATTGGGCCTGCCGATCGCCAGCGGCCTGGCGGAGCTGCTCGGATCCCAGCTCGAAATTGCGAGCGAGGTCGGTAAAGGAACCACCGTGACCATGTTGTTCGGCAACGAGCGGCTGGTCCGATAGCCGACCGGCGGTGGCCGGGCCCCTCACCGCCGCCCGAACAGCTTTTCGATGTCGGCGAGCTTGAGTTCGACATAGGTCGGGCGGCCGTGGTTGCACTGGCCGGAATGGGGGGTCGCCTCCATCTCGCGCAGCAGGGCGTTCATCTCGTCCGCGGCCAGCCGCCGCCCGGCCCGCACAGAGCCGTGGCAGGCCATGGTCGAACAGACGTCCTCGAGGCGCTCCTTCAGGGCCAGCGCCTCGCCCCACTCGGCCAGCTCGTCGGCGAGGTCGCGGACCAGCGATTGCACGTCGACTGCGCCCAGCAGCGCCGGCGTCTCGCGAACCACCACGGCTCCCTCGCCGAACGGCTCCAGCGCGAGGCCGAGTTCGGCCAGCTCGTCCGCCCGCGCCGCAAGACGCGCCGCCGCCGCCTCGTCGAGCTCAACGACTTCGGGCAGCAGCAGGCCCTGGCGGGCGACGCCGTTATCGGCCAGCGCCGCCTTCATGCGCTCATAGACCAGCCGCTCATGCGCCGCATGCTGGTCGACGATGACCAGCCCGTCCGCCGTTTGCGCCACGACGTAGGTGCCGTGCAGCTGGGCCCGGGCGGCACCCAGCGGGTAGCCTTCCGGCGGGTCCGCCGCGGCCGGCGCCGTGCTCTCCGAAGCGGCACCGGGCGGCGCCGACGGTGGCATGTGGTCGAACGGCGCCTGGAATGCGGCCGCCCGCTCGGCGAGCCCGCGCGACGGCACCAATGGCCGGTCGCCCCAGGAATATTGGTATCCACCGGAAGGCGCCGCGCCGGGGCGCACCGCGCCCAGCGCCGCGGCGGCGACGGTGGTCGATGCCCGGTGCCCGGCCCCGGCCAGCGCATGGCGCAAGCCGCCGACGATCAGCCCACGAATGTTGCCGGACTCGCGGAACCGCACCTCGGCCTTGGCCGGGTGCACATTGACGTCCACGTCGCCGGGGTCGACCTCCAGGAACAGCGCCACCATCGGATGGCGGTTGCGGGCCAGGAAATCCGCATAGGCCCCGCGTACAGCCCCCACCAGCAGCCGGTCGCGCACCGGGCGGCCGTTGACGAAGAGATACTGATGCTGCGCGTTACCCCGGTTCAGCGTCGGCAGCCCCGCATAGCCGGTCAGCCGCGCACCCTCGCGCGCCGCATCCAGGGCCAGCGCGTTGGCGGCGAAATCGCGGCCCATGATGCGCCCCAGTCGCGCCAGGCGCGCATCGAACAGGTCGCCGGCCTCGGGTGCGTAACGGAACTTCTCGCGCGCGCCGTCGGACAGCGAGAAGCCGATATCGGGGCGCGCCATGGCGAGGCGGTTGAGCGCGTCGGAGATCGCGTTGCTCTCCGAGCGCTCGCTGCGCAGGAATTTCAGGCGCGCCGGCGTCGCATAGAACAGATCGCGCAGCTCGACCCTTGTGCCGGACGGATGCGCGGCCGGTTCCGGCGCGCCCACCTTGCCCCCCTCGATGTCGATCCGCCAGGCCGAGTCGGCCCCTTGCGGCCGGCTGGTGATGGCAAGGCGGCCGACGGCGCCGATCGAGGGCAGCGCCTCGCCGCGGAAGCCCATGGTCAGGATCGCCGTGAGGTCGTCGTCCGGCAGTTTCGAGGTGGCATGGCGCTCGACCGCGAGCGACAGCTCCGCCGCCGTCATGCCGCAGCCGTCGTCGGTGACCGAAACGAGCGTCCGCCCGCCGTCGCGCGCCACCACGTCGATGCGCCGCGCGCCGGCGTCGATGGCGTTCTCGACCAGCTCCTTGACGGCCGAGGCCGGCCGCTCCACGACCTCGCCGGCAGCGATGCGGTTGACCAGCGTCTCCGGCAGGCGGCGGAGCGCGCTCACGCGTCGCCTCCGCCCGCGAGCGGGGCGTCGGAGATCGCAGTCGTCTGGCTCTTCACAGGCATATCCGGCAAGCGCAATTGTGGCCGAGCGGAAGGACCCGCGCAAGGGATGTCTGGAGGAACGCGTCATCGCGAGCGGAGCGACGCGATCCAGGCGCTGACATGTCGATTCTGAATTGCCTCGCCGGCTGCGCGGCCTCGCATTGACGGCAGGGCCTTGTCGCAAACCACCCCCTCCCCGACCCTCCCCCGCCCATGGCGGGAGAGGGAGTAAGCGGCTGCACCCCGGTGCGAAAGTCTCTCTCTCGCGCGGTGACCGGCGGGACGGCCTCGCGCGCCTTGGGGGGAGGGGTTGGGGAGGGTGTGTATTGTGGGTACCGCGGCCTCAACCGAGGAGCGCCTTCCGCCGGGCGAGACTCTCCTCCGGCCAGTATGCGTTGCGGTCGTAGTATTCCGGAACAGCCGGAGTGTCCGGCGGCAGCACGACCCAGGGCTGTTTGGATGCGGTGAATATGTGGATGTCGGGCGGCAGGCGGTCGGGGTCGTCGAGCGTGCCGACGCGCACGAAGGCGATCTTCCCGCCGGCCCCGGCATAATGGCTCCACAGCGCGATCCGGCAGGCAGGGCAACGCAGGATGGTCTGGCCCTTGCCGCTTTCCGACGGTATGGCCACCGGTTCGGGTTTGCCCTGGAGCAGCGTCACCCGGTCGGTTTCGATCATTGCGTTCAGCGCGAAGGCCGTGCCGGTCTCGCGCTGGCACCAGCGGCAGTGGCAGCAATGGACGAACAGCGGCGGGCTTTCCAGACGGTAGCGCACGGCACCACAGGTACAGCGGCCATCCAGCGGGAATGCGGCCGCATCGGCCATCTAGCGCGTTTCGTCCATATAGGCGCGCGCCCGGACCTTGCCTTCCTCGACGGCGGGCTGGTCGAACGGGTTCACCCCCATCATATGCGCCGCGATTATCGTCTCCAGCATGAAATGCATCAGCAGCGCGCCGAGCGATTGTTCGTCCACCGCGTCGAGGCGCAGGGTGCGCACCGGCCGGCCTGCCGCGGCAAGCGCATCGGCCGTGCCGCGCGCATGGGCATCCAGCAGGTCGCCGAGGGTGCGCCCGGCCAGCCAGTCCAGTTCCGGGATGCCGGACAACATCGCCGGCTCGGTCCGGTCGCCCTGGCCCAGCGACGGCGCGGTGACGATGGTGAACATCTTGTCCGCCGGCCCGTCAAGCCAGAGCTGGAGTTGGCTGTGCTGGTCGACCGTGCCGACCGCATCGATCGGCGTCGTGCCCCGGCCCTGCTTGCCCAGGCTCTCGGCCCAGAGCTGGCGGAACCACAGCGCGGTGTCGCGCAACGCGTCGGCATAGGCCATGAAGACGGTGGCGGATACGCCGTGCTCTCGGGCCAGCGCCACCGAGACCGCCGCGCCCAGCGCCGGGGCGCAGTCCCCCGGGTCGTGTGCCGCCAGGGTTGCCTCCAGCACTTGCGCCGCACCGTCGCGCACCGCACCGATATCAACGCCGGCGATGGCCGCGGGCAGCAGCCCGACCAGCGACAGCGCGGAAAAGCGCCCGCCGATGCCCGGGTCGTGATCCAGGCAGAACAAACCGAACTGCCCGGCCAGGCGGCGCATCGGGTTGTTTGCGGGCTCGGTAATGACGGTGATGCGGTGGCCCATCCCGGCCTCGCCCAGCGCCGCGCGATAGCGCGCCAGGGTGGCAGCGAACTGCATCATGGTTTCGGAGGTGCCGCCGGACTTGGAGATCGCGATGACGCCGGTACGCTCCAGGTTCAGGCGCTCGAAGGCGGCCGGGAAGCTCCAGGGGTCGGTATTTTCCAGGAAGTGAATTCGGGGGCCGTCGCCGGGCGGCGCCAGCGCGCAAAGCGCCCGCCCGCCCAGGCTCGACCCGCCCGTGCCCAGCACCAGCAGATCGTCGAAACCGTCACGGTAGCGGCCGATCACGGGTTCCAGCGCCGCCAGATCGTCGCGCCGCCCGGGCAGCGCCAGCAGCGGCAGAAAACCGCTCTCCCGCCACGCGCGCAGTTGTGCGAGCCCGTCACGCGCCTTTTTCAGCGCCGCGGCGAGTTGCGGTTCGTCCAGCCCGCCGGTGCCGATCACAGCGGCAAGGCAGTTCTCGATCGATTGCTTATACGACATGGCCTTCCGCCAGCGAGTGTGGCCGAGCCGACCGCGCGGCGCAAGGAGTCGTTGGGGCGTACGCGCCGGTCTGCTACTGGCCGGTGTTCTCGGTGCGGAACGCCTCGATGGTGTTGCGATGGGCCTCGTATTCCGGCCGGCCGGCCCGGATTTCGGCATCGTAAGCCTCGGTGAACGCGGCGGCGGCCCTGGCGGCGCCGAACGGGTTGCCCTCCTGTTCGGCGGCGTCGTGCTCGAGGATCAGCCCCAGCAGATGGTTGGGCGTGTACTGCTTGATGGTCGCAACCTGATTGCGCACGCTGTCGAAATCGCCCATCACCGCATAGACGAGGCCCATGTGGTAATGCGCGTCGGCATCCAGCCGGGCGACGCGCTCATAGGCCTGGATCGCCATCGGCGCGAACTGCAGCGCCTCGTCCATATTGTCCTGCTCGCTCGCCATGATCACCCGGTTGAACAGCCGGTCCGCGGCCTCGCGCGGGCTCATGCTAGCAATATCGACCTGTTGCCCCGCGCCCTGGGGGGTATTCCGCGATACCGACGGTGGCGGCGGCGCGAGGCCCGTGTTCCCGCCGGACATGAAGATGGCCCCGGCCGCGACGACGACCACGCCCAGCGCAATGACGGCGTACAGGATAACTGTCGGCGCGTGCCACTGCCTGGGCGCGGAAAACTGGCCCAGATTCGTGCCGCATTTGTAGCAGAACCTGGCGTCCGGCTGCGCCGGTGTCCCGCAGGACGGGCAGTATGCCGCGGCAGTCGGCGGCACCGCACCGGGCGATTGTTTTTTGGCCTTCCGGTTGCGGTCGCGGGCCTGTCGTTTGCTCTGTTTCAACGTTCTTACGATCCGGTTTGTGACAGTTGAATCCGATTCAGCGCAGAGTCCGGGGAGCAGGGAACACCGGCCGAGGCGGCCGAGGCGGCCGTGCCGCCCCGGCACGCGCGAAATGTCTTATCATGAACCACGGCTCCGGGCAGGCCCTTTGTTGCCGCAGCACCGATTATTTACGGGCCCGCGTTCCGGCGTACGCGCGTTTCCTATCCCCCGATATCGGGTGCTTCCGACGTCGCCTCGACACCCGCGGGGTCGCCGACGATGACGAAGGTCAGATCGTCGGGCTTCAGCAGCGACTTCGCGACTCGGGCGACGTCGTCCCCGGTCACCGCCTCGATAAAGCCGTTGCGCCGGTCGATATAGTCGATGCCGAGGTCGTTGTACTGCATGCCGACCAGCATGCGGGCGATTCTGTCGGTGCTGGTGAAGCGCAGCGGGAACGAGCCGGTCAGGTAAGTCTTGGCGTCCTTCAACTCCGCGTCGGTGACGCCGCCGTCGCGCATGTGGGCCCACTCGGCGCGGATCACCGCAAGCGATTCGCCGACCCGGGAATTTTCGGTCGAGACGCCGCCAGCATAGGTCGCGGCGGCATCCATCGGCGAGAGGTAACTGTAGACCGAATAGGCGAGGCCGCGCTTCTCGCGCACCTCGTCGTACAGGCGCGACGAGAAACCGCCGCCGCCCAGCACATAATTCATCACATAGGCGACATAGTAGTCGGGATGGTCGCGTTTTATCCCCGCGTGGCCGAACAGCACGACACTCTGCGGCACGTCCTGGCGGACGATAAAGGTCTGTCCGGCGGCATGGATTTCCGCCTTGCGGAGCTGCACCTTCTTGCCCGTCGCCGGCAGGCTGCCGAAGGCCCGGTCGAGCAGCGGGCCCAGCTCGTCCGGCGCGATATCGCCGACGACGCCGACGATCAGCTGGTCGCGGGCGAAGCGCTCTGTCACCAGGCGGCGCATGTCGGCGGCGGTGACGGCCGCGATCGACTGCGGCGTTCCCTCAACCGGCGTGCCATACGGATGGTCCGGGAAGACCGCCCTCCACCACACCCGGCCGGCGATCTCGTCGGGATCGGTGGATTTCCGGGATAACAGGGCGAGAATCTGCTGGCGAATCCGTTCCACCGCGCCCGCATCGAACCGCGGCGCGGTGAGGGCCAGGCGCAGCAGCTCCACGGCCTCGTCGCGGTTGCGGTTCAGCGTCTTGAAGCTGCCGCGGATGGTATCGGCGCCAGCGGAAAAGCGCATCTCGATAGCGAGGTCCGACAGCTTACGCTGGTACGCCTGGCTGTCCATGTCGCCGGCACCTTCGTCCAGCAGGCTGGTCGTGATGTCGGCGAGGCCGGCCTTGCCCGCCGGGTCCAGCGCAGCACCGCCGCGGAACGAAAACTCGATCGCGACCAGCGGCACCATGCTGTCGCGCACCAGCCAGGCTTCGATGCCGCCGGGGCTGACCACCCGTTCGACGGTAACGGCATAGGCGGCGCCGGGCGCCAGCACAACCGCCGCCACGGCTACCGCGAACAGGGTGCGGATCGCGGCAGAAAGTGCCACCGTCATGATCCGTCTCCCCGTTTCGCCGGGATCAGCATGGTGGTTACCGGCGCCTCGTTGCCCAATACCGACCGCGCCGCCGCATTGACCGCCGCCACCGTCACCGCGCCGATCCGCTCGGGCCAGGCCTCGATCTCCTCGACGGTCATGCCGACGACCAGGCCGCCGCCCAGGGACTGCGCCGGCGCACGCAGGGAATCACGTGCGTAGATTGCTTCGGCCTGCAGCCGCGCCTTGGCGCGGGCGACCTCGTCCTCGGTCACGCCGTCGCGCAGCAGTTTTTCGATCTCCGCTTCCATCGCCGCCTGGACCGGCGCGAGGTCGCCACCCGGCAGCGGCGAGCCGTAGAAGCCGAAACTGGTCGGCCCGCGTGAAGACGGGCTGTACCAGGCACCCGCGGCAGCGGCGATCTTCTGCTCGACCACGACGCTGCGATAGATCCGGCTGGTCGGGCCGCCGCCCAGGATGTCGGCGAGCACCTCCAGCGCATAGGCGTGCTCGGTCGCGCCATAGACATGGCCCGGTGCGTGATAACGGCGCGACCAGCTGGGCTGGCGCACCTGGGGATCGGCCAGCGTGACCAGCTGGGCAGCCTCGGCCGGCGGTTCGCGCCAGTCGATCCGGTGCGCCAGCTGTCGCGCCGGGATGCGACCGTAATACTTCTCGGCCAGCGGCCGCACCTGATCGACCGTGACGTCGCCGACGACCACCAGGATCGCGTTGTTGGGAGCGTACCAGTCGCGATAGAACTGCATCAGGTCGTCGCGGGTCAGCGCCCTGATCTCGTGTTCCCAGCCGATCACCGGGTTGCGGTAGGGATGGTTCATGTACATCGCGGCGTTGGCCTGCTCGCCGAGCCGGCTGCCGGGATCATTGTCGATCCGCGACCGGCGCTCTTCCAGCACCACCTGACGCTCGGTGTCGATATCCTCCTGGGAGAGGATCAGGTTGGTCATCCGGTCCGACTCCATCTCCATCATCAGCGCGAGCCGGTCGGCGGCGACGGACTGGAAATAGCCGGTGAAGTCCTGGCTGGTGAAGGCGTTCTCGCTGCCGCCGTTGCGCGCGACGATCTGTGAAAAGGCGCCGTCGGGAAACGCCGCGGTCCCCTTGAACATCAAGTGTTCCAGCAGATGGGCGACGCCGGTCCGGCCCGGCGGCTCGTCCATCGCGCCGGCCCGGTACCAGACCATATGCGTGACCACGGGCGCCCGGTGGTTGCTGACGATGACCACCTCCATGCCGTTGTCGAGGGTGAAGGAATCGGGATTGAAGACTGCGGCCCCGGCAGGTATGGCCAGCAGTGCTGCCGACAGCAGCAGCACAAGGGCCGCGACCGCAGGGCGGCGGCCAATTGAAAGCAGCGTCATGAGCGCCTCGAATCAGGTAAGTTGGTAACGGGCATCGCGAACAAGTGAAATGGGGCGGCAGGTGCGGTCTGCAAGAGGCCGTCTTTCTCAGAACAGGCTGCTGACCCCGCTCTTCTTGCGCACGATCAGGGGCGCGTTACCGGAGTTGACGGGTTTGCCCAGCGCCTCGTTCTCGCGCAGGCGGCGCGATTCGGCGTTGGCGTCGAGCGCCGTGCCCGGCGGCGGCGGGTCCTGCCAGAACAACAGGGTATGCATCAGGCCCTCCTGTTCCAGCGCGAGGCGACTGCTTTCTTGGTCGACGATACGCCGGATTTCGGGCTCGACGCCGTAATAGGCCGCGGCGCGCTGGACCAGCGCGGCCTCGCCCGGGCTCGCCCCGGCGAGCTCGGGATATTGCGGCGCAGGCACGCCCGGCCCCGCGACCTCACCCTCGGGCGCCCCGGCCATAATGCTTTCACGAGCCTGCGTGCTGCTGAGGTCACGGGTCGAGCGGGACGTGCCCTGCTGCGGCGGCCGCAGGGTCGCGTCCGGCGGCATGCTGAGCGGCTGGTTGCGGACAACCGTGAACTCGTCGGGCCCGCTGCGCTCGAAGCCGAATATCTTGCCGGATTCGCCGCAGCCGCCAAGCATCAGCGCCGCGGCAATGACCGATACGGTCCAGGTCTTGGACATGCTTCCGTGTCTTCCCGTTGTTGCCGCCATAAGTTACGCGGTTTTTGCCCGACCCGCAATCAGGCCGTCGACGATGATCAGCCCGACGCCAACGACGATCGCGGAGTCGGCAAGGTTGAACGCCGGCCAGTGAGGCAGCGTCGAGCCCGGGATGAAGACGTCGAGGAAATCGACCACTGCGCCGAACCGCAGCCGGTCGACCACATTGCCGATCGCCCCGCCGATGATACCGCCGATCGCGATCGCGAGCAGCATGCTGTCGACCTTGCGCAACCAGACCGCCAGCCCCACCGATATGGCAACCGCCAGCCCCGAGAGGACCAGGGGTCCCAGCCCTCCGCCGAGACCGAAGGTGACGCCGGGGTTGTAGACCAGTGTGAGATTGAAGAACGGCAGCACCGGAATGGCGCATCCTGGCTGGGTTGCCGGCGGCGTCACGCAGGCCGGATCGATGACCATGCCGGTGATCGCCCATTTGCTGAGCTGGTCGAACAGCAGCACCGCGGCGGCGACCGCAAGGCCGGACCAGAACATCCGGGCGGGCGGCGACGTACCGTCGGCGGCGGCCCCGGCCGACCGCACGCGGTCTTCAGGATTGCCTGTTTCCGGCACGATCGACCCCGGCTATTCCGCCGCCGCGCGGCCGTGCGCGACCGCATCGGCGCAGCGGCCGCAGGTGCCCGGCGCTTCCGGACGACCGCCGACCTCGGGCAGAACGCGCCAGCAGCGTTCGCACTTGTCGCCCACGGCCAGCACCGGCACGACAGCCACACCAGCCACGTCGTCCAGTCTGAACGCGCCATCCGGGGCATCGCCTGCGATCAGTTCGAGGTCCGAGGTAATCGCGATCTCGGCGGCATCGAGACCGTCGAGCGCGACCATGTAATCCGGCGTGACATAGACTTGCGGCGCCGCCTGCAGCGACGAGCCGATACGCTTCTCCGCGCGTTCGACCTCGAGCGCGCCGGTCACGACGCGCCGCACCCTGCGGATCCTCTCCCATTTCGCGGCAAGCCCGTCGTCCCGCCATTGCGCCGGCACCTCGGGGAACGTGCGCAGGTGCACGCTTTCCTCGTCGCCCGGGTTGCGGCACAGCCAGGCTTCTTCGGCCGTAAAGCAGGTGATCGGCGCAAGCCATGCGGTGAGGTACGAAAACAGTTCGTCCAGCAGCGTGCGCGCGGCGCGGCGCCGCATGTCGGTGACGGCGTCGCAATACAGGCTGTCCTTGCGGATGTCGAAATAGAAGGCCGATAGGTCGACGGCGCAGAAATCGTGCAATTCGCGGAACAGCCGGTGGAAGTCATACTCCTTGCAGCCCTTGCGGACCACCGTGTCGAGCTCCCACAGCCGGTGGAGCACCCAGCGCTCCAGCTCCGGCATGTCCGCGGCGGCCACACGCTCCGCCGCATCGAACCCGTCGAGATTGCCCAAGAGATAGCGCAGCGTGTTGCGCAGCCGCCGGTACATGTCGGTGAGGCGCTTGATGATCTCGGGTCCGATGCGCAGGTCCTCGGAATAGTCTGACGCGACGACCCACAGGCGCAGGGTTTCGGCGCCGTACTGTTTCGTTACGTCCTGCGGCGAGACGATATTGCCCAGCGACTTCGACATCTTGCGGCCGTCCTCGGCCATCACGAAGCCGTGCGTCAGCACGCCCTCATAGGGCGCGCGGCCTCTCGTGCCGCAGGACTCCAGCAACGAGGAATGGAACCACCCGCGATGCTGGTCCGAGCCTTCCAGGTAGAGCGACGCCGGCCAGTCCAGGTCGTCGCGCGCCTCCAGCACGAAGGCATGCGTGGAGCCGGAATCGAACCACACGTCGACCACGTCCGTCACCTGCTCGTAATCGTCGGCGCCGTAATCCTTGCCAAGGAACCGGGCGGGTTCGCTGGCGAACCAGGCGTCGGCGCCCTCGGCCTCGAAGGCGTCCGCGATGCGATCGACCACGCCCTGGTCGCGCAGCGGCTCGCCGGTCTCCTTGTGCACGAAGACGGGGATCGGCACGCCCCAGGCGCGCTGGCGCGAGACGCACCAGTCCGGCCGGGTCTCGATCATCGAGTAGAGCCGGGCCTGGCCGGACGGCGGGTAGAACGCGGTCTCCCTGATGGCCTGCAGCGCCGTCGCCCGCAGGCCGGTCGCCTCCATGGAGATGAACCACTGCGAGGTGTTGCGGAAGATTAGCGGCGCCTTCGAGCGCCAGCTGTGCGGATACTGGTGGCGCAGCCTGCCCGACACCAACAGGTTGCCGGACTCACGTAGCGCCTCGACCACGGCCTTGTTGGCGGGGCCGGTCTTGCCTTCCCCGGTGTAGACCGCCAGTCCGGCGAACAACGGCACATGATCGTAGAACCGCCCGTCCTCGCCGACCGTCTGCGGCGCCTCGATACCGTTTGCCTGGCCGAGGATGAAGTCATCCGCGCCATGGCCCGGCGCGATATGGACGAAACCGGTGCCGGTATCGTCGGTCACGAAGTCCGCCTTCAGCACCGGCACCTCGAAGTCGCCGTACCCGTTGTCGGCCAGTGGATGCCGGCACACCGTCCCGGCCACCGCCTCGCCCTTGAGGGTTGTCAGGACCTTGTGGCTCGCAATGCCTGTTTCCTGCACGACCTGGCCGAGCAACGCCGCGGCGACGACGAGCTTCTCGCCGACCGCGGCCTGGCTGCCCTCGGCGGCTTCGGTCACCTCGATCACCAGATAGTCGAAATCCTGGTCGCAGGCGATCGCGCGGTTGCCCGGTATGGTCCAGGGCGTGGTCGTCCAGATCACCACTGCCGCGCCGTCCAGTGCCGGATCGGCCGCCTTCACGACGGGAAATTTCACCCAGATCGTCGTCGAAGTGTGGTCGTGGTACTCGACCTCGGCCTCGGCCAGCGCCGTTTTCTCGACCACCGACCAGAGCACCGGCTTGGCGCCCTTGTAGAGGCTGCCGTTCATCAGGAACTTGCCGATCTCACGGGCGATCTGGGCCTCGGCCGCGCAGGCCATGGTGGTGTACGGGTTCTCCCAGTCGCCGGCAACGCCGAGCCGCTTGAACTCGTCGCGCTGCACGTCGATCCAGTGGTCGGCGAATTCGCGGCATTCCTTGCGGAACTCGACGATTGGCACCTCGTCCTTGTCCTTGCCGGCGGCGCGGTATTTTTCCTCGATCTTCCATTCGATCGGCAGGCCGTGGCAATCCCAGCCGGGAACGTAATGGGCGTCCTTGCCGAGCATCTGCTGCGAGCGGTTGACGACGTCCTTGAGGATCTTGTTGAGCGCGTGTCCGATATGCAGGTGGCCGTTGGCGTAGGGCGGCCCGTCATGCAGGATGAATTTCTCGCGTCCTTTCGATGCCATGCGCAAGCGCGCATAGAGGCCGGTCCTCTCCCAGCGCTCCAGCAACAGAGGCTCCTTCTGCGGCAGGCCGGCCTTCATCGGGAAGCCCGTTCGCGGCAGCCGGATCGTATCCTTGTAATCGACGCTCATCACTTCGCTCTCAGTCGCCGCCGGTCGCGGCGCGGGGCACAGTATGCAGCCACCTCGACGCGGTCAAGACGGTGCATGGCCGGCTGCAGCGGCCAAAATGGCGCGGGCGACGCGGCAGTCGTCCTCGATCTGGGCAGTCAGCGCCTCTAGGCCGTCGAACTTCAGCTCGGGCCGGATATAATCGATCAGCTGGATCCGCAGGTGCAGCCCGTAGAGATCGCCCGAGAAGTCGAAAATATAGGCCTCCAGCACCGGCTCCTCGTCCTCGCCGATGGTCGGCCGGATGCCGAAGCTGGCGACGCCGTCGTGCCAGGTCAGCTCTTCCGGCCAATCGATGCCGACGCGCACCGCGTAGATGCCGTAGGCGGGCCGCAGATATTCGCCGAAGCTGAGATTGGCCGTCGGATAGCCGAGATCGCGGCCCATCGCGTTGCCGTGGCCGACGCGCCCCTCGAATTCGAACGGGCGGCCCAGCAGCACCGCCGCCTCGGCGGGGCGGCCGGCCCGCAGATGGTCGCGAATCAGCGTCGACGAATAGATTCCGTTGCGCTCGGAGCGGACCGGCTCGACGACGGTCACACCAAACCCGCACCGCGCACCCATCGTGGCGAGGAACGCCGTGTCGCCGGCGCGGTTATGGCCGAACACGAAATCGTAGCCGACCACGACGTGGCTTGCGTCGAGCCCGCCGACCAGCACGTCGCGTACGAATGCCTCCGCAGTCATGTTGTGCATGGTCTCGTCGAAATGCAGTACCAGCAGAAGATCGAAGCCGAGATTTTCGATATGGTGCGCCTTGTTGCGGAACGGTGTCAGCCGGAACGGCGGATCCTGCGGGCGGAAGAAACTCCGGGGGTGCGGCTCGAACGTCACCGCCACCAGCGGCACGCCGGCATCCTGCGCGATCTCACAGGTGCGCGCGAAGACCGCCTGGTGGCCGCGATGCACACCGTCGAAATTGCCGAGCACCGCCACGCCGCCGCGAAGGTCGGCGGGTACGTCCTCGTAGTGACGGAGAATCTGCATCGCCTCTCTAATCCCGCGCCATTTACGCACGCCGCACGGTATAGCGACTGCGGCCCGGAATGTGGAGAGCGAAATGTGTCCTGTGAACGCATGGCCACACCATGCGGAGCCGGCCGTGCACCGTGTCGGCCGGCGGCTCGGCCGTCCGAGTCAGGCCCGGCGGCCGGGCACCAGGATCAGGGCCTCGCCGTCCAGCACCACCGTGTCGCCGACGGTCACCACCGTCTCCATGACGACGCGGCGTTTCTCCGCATGGACCTCCTTGACCGTGGCCCGCGCCCGCGCCGTATCGCCGGCCCGCACCGGCGCCCTGAAGTTCAGGCTCTGCTTCAGGTATATGGTGCCCGGACCGGGCAGCTTGGTGCCGATCACGGTTGAAATGAAGCTTGCCGTCAGCATGCCGTGGGCGATGCGGCCCTCGAACATGGTTTCCGTGGCGAACTCGTGGTTGAGGTGAACCGGATTGATGTCGCCGGAAATACCCGCGAACAGGACAATATCCGCTTCGGTCACCGTCTTGGCGAAGACCGCGGTCATTCCGACCGAAAGGTCCTCGATGAAATGGCCCATCTGGTCGTCGTTGTCGGTCGACGCCCCGTTCGCTGAGGTATTTTCCGTCGTATCTGCAGAGTGCATGATCGAATTCCCAAAACTATGCGGTGGGGCGCCGGACCTTGATTTTGCGGCGCAAAAAAAATGTATGCGGCGCAATATAGTTAAGTCCAGCGCATGCCGCAATATAAATGAAAAACCTTAATAATCAGCGAACTTATCAGGAATTCGTTCATTTCGCAGGCGCAACGCAACTGGCCGGCAAGCGGACCTCCACAGTCGTCCCCTCGCCGGCCCGGCTTTCGATGACGAGGTCGCCGCCATGCAATTCGGCCAGTGCCTTGGCCAGCGGCAGTCCCAGACCCGTCCCCTCGACCCGCTGGCTGGCGTCGCGCTCGATCCGGCCATAGGTTTCGATCGCCTTGGCCATATCCTGCTTGGCGATGCCGATCCCGGTGTCGCTGACCGCGAGCGAGACACCACCCTCCGGTATCGCGGCCACGCGTATGGTCACGGTCCCGCCCGAGCGCGTGAATTTGATCGCGTTGGACAACAGGTTGATCAGGATCTGCTTGATTTTCAGCGGGTCGACACGAAGCTTCGGCAGTGTCGCATCGACCTGGCGGCGCAGTTGCAGACGGGCCTCGGCGGCCCGCCCATGGATCAGACGAAGGCAGGAGTCGACGAGTTCGGCGGCATCGACGTCCTCGAGAACCAGTTCGGCCCGCCCGGCCTCGATCTTCGAGAGGTCGAGGATGTCGTTGACCACCGCAAGCAGATGGTCGGCGCTCTCCTGGATATCGTGCGCGTATTCGAGGTATTTCTCGACGCCGACCGGCCCGAAGGTCTGGTCGCTGATCACCTCCGAAAACCCAATGATGGCGTTCAGGGGCGTTCGCAACTCGTGGCTGACGTTGGCGAGGAAGTCGGCCTTGACCTTGCTCGTCAGTTCCGCCTCGGTGCGCGCCGCCTTCAGCTCGGTCTCCGCTTTCTTCTGCGCGGTGACATCGAGGACGATTCCGTCCCAGATGCCGATCTCGCCGTTGGCGGCCCGGCTTGCCGCACGGGCCACGTTGTGCACCCATTTGATGCGGCCGTCGGGCGTGACGATGCGGTACTCGGTATCGAGATCCTCGTTGCTGCGCCACGCTGCCTCGAAGGCCCGCTCGACCCTGTCGCGGTCGTCGGCATGCACCATCTCGAAGATCATCTCCGGGTTCGCTTCCAGCTGCCCCGGCTCGACACCATAGATCTCGCGAATTCCGGGGCTGACGTATTCATATCTGACCGAGAGATCGGGGCCGACGCGCTGCTGATAGACGACGACCGGCATTTTCTGGGCGAACGCCTGCAGGCTGCCGCTCGGCGGCGCGGACGAGCGGGACGGCGGTGCGGCCTTCGGTGCCGCTACCACCGCCGGCGGTGCCGGCGGTGCCGGCGGCGCCGGGGCCCGCTGCGGCGCCGGCGCCGCGACGGCCACCTGGCGCCACATCACAGTTACGACCAGAAACAGGATGCCGGTCATCACCAGGGCGATCAGCAGCGGCACGGTGGCGGCCGGTGAGGACCGTGGTGCGAGCTGCTCGCGGTCGATGCCGATCACGAGCACGAGGCCGAAGGTTTCAAGCGAGCGCCAGCCGACCACTGCATCGATCCCGCCGGCGTCGTATTCAATGATGCGCGAAAGGTGCGAACGGTCGCTCGCCACCGCTGCCGCGAAGGGCTCCTCGGCCGCCCTGGCCCCGATCAGGCGGGGAACGAAGGGGTCGCGCAGCCAGATCCGCCCGTCCGGCGTCAGCAGCGTTATGGAGGATCCGGGCGGCAGGCGCATGCCAGACCACCATTCGAGGATCCGCGAAACCGGGAACTGGATGCCCTCATAACCGGCCGGGTCGCCGGCCGCGCCGCGCCGTTCCTTGACGACCGCTGCATACCACAGGCCACCTCCTTCGAACGGCGTCGACAGTGCGGGAACGCCGGTCTTCGACGCGGTTGCTGCCGCATCCGCGATGGCGCGAACGGGGGGGCCGCCGCCGACTGCGGCGCCGTCCCGGTCATAACGGCGGTATCCGGGGTCCAGCCGCAGCGCATAGGCGGGCGCATCGTCGGCCACCGCCTCAAGCGCCAGCATGCGCGCGGTGGTCTCTGAAAAGAACAGGTTCAAAGGCACGCTGCCCTGTCCCAGGGCAACGCCGATCCGTTCGCGTGCGTCCCGCTCGGTACCGGAATAATCCATCCAGGCCTGCACGGCCATCGTACCGAGTATAAATCCAGCGACCAGACCCAGCGCGATCTGCAAATATTTGCGCATGCGATCCGGAGCCAGCCATGCAGCCCGCTCCTGAATCCTGGTCCGGTCGATTTCGGGGGCCCGCTTTGCCTTCCTGCGCCCACCGTTATTCATACTTTAACCGGCCTTGACTTCCCCCGACCACACCCCGTCGCGCGGGCTGCGCCACCACGAATTTATGACCTATCATACACCGATTTTAATAATTTTTTAAAGTAGTTAGCAGACTTTTGCATTAACCATAACCGGCAACCATAAATGTGGCGCCGTGCCGTGGTCGCCACGGACCGGATGATCCGCACAGGGTAACCCATATGACCGACCGCCGGTAGGGCCTCGGGGCTGCGGCATCCCGTTGTCCGAAGATCCGGGCCGCGGCATCCCGTTCTCTGCAGAACAGTTCCCGCACCGGCAAAGCCCGCGACAATTGACCGCGCCCAATGCTATACAGAGTCCGATGAACGACGCGATTCCCTTCTCGACGGTGCCGCACGACCACCAGAACTGCATCGACACCGCGCTGGACGAGGCGGCCGGGCTGTGCGCGCGCCGCGGCGTGCGGTTGACGCCACTGCGCCGGCGGGTGCTGGAGCTGATCTGGGACGGCCACCAGCCGACCGGCGCCTACGCCATACTCGACGCGCTGCGCGAGGAGAACCACAGGGCGGCGCCGCCGACCGTATACCGCGCGCTGGAGTTCCTCAGCGCGCACGGGCTGATCCACAGGATCGAATCCCTCAACGCGTATATCGGCTGCATCCGGCCCGACCACGACCATGCCGGACAGTTCCTGATCTGCGAGTCCTGCGGGGCCACCGCCGAGCTGCATGACGAGCGGATCGCGAAGGCCGTCGGCCAGGGTGCGCAGCGCGCCGGCTTCCGGGCGCTGCGCCAGACGGTCGAGGTCGCGGGGTTGTGTCCCGACTGCCACCGGCGCGCCGAGGCGGGTTGAACCGCATGACCGTGCCGATCCCGTGCCAACGGGCGCTGTTCGACATCCCGGACGACGTCGCGTGGCTGAATTGCGCGCAGATGTCGCCGCTGATGCGCCCGGTCGTCGCGGCCGGCGAGGCGGCGGTCCGCCGCAAGGCGCATCCCTGGGGCATTTCCGCGGTCGATTTCTTCACCGATTCCGAGACCGCCCGCGGCCTCTTTGCGGAGATCGTCAACGCCGACCCGGACGAGATCGCCATCGTACCGTCGGTCAGCTACGGTATGGCGGTGGCGGCCGGCAACCTGCCGGCTCCGGCGGGCTCGCGTATCCTGCTGCTCGACGAGCAATTTCCCTCCAATGTCTATGTCTGGCGCGAGCGCGCGAAGCAAACCGGGGCGCGGATCGACACCATCCCCCGGCCGGCCGGCGACGACTGGACCGCCGCGGTTCTCGCGGCGATCGGCCCGGACGTCTCGATCGCGGCGCTACCCAACAGCCACTGGACCGACGGCGGGCTGATCGATCTCGAGCGCGTCGGCGCGGCGCTGCGCGAGGCGGGTGCGGCGCTGGCCCTCGACATCACCCAGTCGGGCGGCGCGCTGCCGTTCGACGTACGGCGCGTGCAGCCGGATTTCCTTGTCTGCGCCGGCTACAAATGGCTGCTCGGGCCCTACAGCCTGGGCTTCCTCTATGTCGACCCGAAGTACCATAGCGGCGCGCCGCTGGAGCAGAACTGGATCGTGCGGGCCCGGTCGGAGGATTTCTCCGGCCTGGTCGACTACCGCGATGAGTACCAGCCCGGCGCCCGCCGCTTCGACATGGGCGAGCGGTCCAATTTCGCCTTGATGCCGCAGACCATCGCCGCCATGCGGCAGATTCTCGAATGGGGGGTGGAGAATATTTACGCCACACTGTCGGCGCGCAACGCGGCAATCGCCGCGCGGGCCCGCGTGCTCGGCCTGGATTCGATCTCGCAGGGGCTGCGGGCCGGGCATTTTCTCGGCCTGCGCTTCGCCGGCGGCGTTCCGGACGGGCTGGGCCAGCGGCTGGCGGCGGATAACATCCATGTCAGCGTGCGCGGCACGGCGATGCGGGTTACGCCACACCTGTACAACACCGACGCCGATATTGACCGCTTCTTCGATGCGCTGGAGCGCCAACTCTAGAGCGGATCGTGATTGATCGAGCTCACGATCAATTGCGTGAATCCGCTCTACACCTTAAGGATCGAGCCGATTCACCGGGTTGGTGGATCGCCGAAGGCGATTCCAGTCAACCCGGATCGGCTCTAGGGATTTCTTGCCTGTGCGCCCGGCATTGCCGCCGGTCCGCGCCCGCACGGCGGGCCGACACGGATGGCGGACAAGCGAATGCCCGGCCCGAATCCCGAAGCGATACTCCGGGCCCGGGCCGGGCACTCCTTTACGCGACGGTCACTTGACCTTCGTGGCCTGGATATCGGCCCGCGCCCCGATACCCAGGGTAAGCGGGAACGAGACGAGATGGAACCGGGTCGTCACATTGTCGTCGTGGACCCCGAAGCCGATGTTATAGACGCCACCCTCCTTGAGGATCTTGTCGTCGGCGGGGTGGCCGGTATCGAGCGGCCGCGTCCACACCACGGTCCACACGCCGTTCTTCCAGGTGCCCTGCACCTGGGCATTGTCGGCGGCCGAACCCTTCGCGCCGCTGCGGCTGACCAAACGCCCGGGCAGCACGTCGTCCTTCTTCCAGCCGGCGTTGGCTTCGTAGGGCACGGCGTTGCTCTCGCGGACCACCGCATAGGGCTTGCCGGGCTTGCCGACATCGGCGACGGTGAGCCCCTTCTTGCCGCCGGTCTTGGCCGGATCGAGCATGAATTTCGGGGTCATCGTCTTGCGGTCGACGTTCCACGAGAACGGGTTCTTGCCCTCGTCGAACAACCGGTATTCGAGGACATAGCCGTCGTCGGCCATGCCGACCGGATTGCTGCGGGCCGCCCGCCACTGCATGAGGTCGAGGAAGGCACCGGCGCTCTTGAGCCCCGCGATCTCCCCGGCCGGCCTGGTCTTGTCCCAGCTGGCGCCATCGTCGGTGCGCGTCGCCGGCAAGTACTTGCGGATATCGGTCTTCTTCATCTCCTGGCCCAATAGCGGCAGCGCCTGGACCTCGGCCTTCTTCGGCTGACCCGGCATGTCGCGCATGCCGTTGTGGCAGGTCAGCCAGCAACCCTGCTCGGCGAATCCGGGCACCGACCCGTCATCGACCATGATCGCCAGACGGTCCTCGTAGAGCGGCGGCTGGGCACCGCTGCGCACCTTGCCGCTTGACCGCGGGCCGCCGTAGAACGCCCATTTCTCGCCGTCGAAGCGCATGTAGTCGTGCATCTGCCCGGGGCGCTCCATGTTGGTCTTCCAGGAAAACCGCCAGTACAGATTCTTGTCGTCATAGGCCGCCTGCACCGACAACTCGACGCTGCCGTTCTTGCCGGCGATCGGCGCCGGCTCGACCATTTCGCCGGACACCGTCTTGGCGCCCATCTTGGCTTCCTTGCCCTTGTGGCAGGTCTTGCAGGGTTTGCCCTTGGTCACCAGCTTGGCGCCGGGATGCGCGTCGCTGCGCAGCCACGTGTAGCTCGACTGGCCGGGATAGAACAGCGTCACGGTTTTCGTGGGAATGGCGGACCAGTCCGGCGGACCGGCCGCCAGCGCCGGCGCCGACAGCCCCGCTGCCACGGCCGCGGCAACGACAGTGCGTGTAACTAGCATTGAATTCTCCAGAAATGATTCAGTTGGATGGATCGATTGGAAACAGGCCTCATTAACCACACGTTTATTGAGAAATCATTGACACAGCGCAGTCTTGAGGGTTGTTGTCGCGGTTTTTTGCGGCAGCCGGCCATGCGCCGGCCGCAAGACCGCTGCTGACCATGCATTTGCGGTCTTCCCTGACGCGCCGGGCGACCGCGGCATGGCGCCGCAGGGCGGGTGCCGGGTTCGCGCTGGTTGATGAAGTGCTAGCCCCGGCGCCGCCGCCCGCGGCGCTGTACGCCGGCGGCGTCGGCCCGCTTCAGCGCGTCGGCCCCGGCGCCGAGCCGGCCCAGCGCCGCCTCGATGGCGGCACGGTCCGGGGCCGGGCCGGGCGTATGGTCCTTCAGCGCCGCGGCGATCGCCGCGAGGTGGACCGGCGAGGTGCCGCAGCAGCCGCCGACAATCCGCGCGCCGGCGTCGCGGGCCATGCGGGCATAGGCCGCCATGACCTCGGGCGTGCCGGTGTAGTGGATGTGTCCCTCGTGATATTCCGGGATGCCGCAATTGCCCTTGGCGACGATGATTTCGCCCGCCTCCGCCGCGGCGCCGATGCCGAGCAGCGAGTCGACGAGGGCGGCCGGGCCGATCCCGCAATTGGAGCCGAACGCGGCGAGTCCGATTTCCAGCCCGCGCGCGCAGCGGACCGCATCGGCCGGCGCCAGCCCCATCATGGTCCGCCCGTTGGTATCGAACGTCATCGTCGCGATGACCGGCAAGCCGGCTTCGGCCGCCCCGCCGACTGCCGCCTCGAGCTCCTCGGCGCCCGAGATGGTCTCGATCCACAGCACGTCGGCCGCGCCCTCGGCAAGGGCGTGTGCCTGTTCGGCGAAGGCGGCGCGCCCGTCGGCAATGGCGAGCGGCCCGACCGGCTGGTAGATCTCGCCGGTCGGCCCGATCGAGCCGGCGACGACGACCGGCCGTCCGGCGGCATCGGCCACCTCACGGGCGATCGCGGCGCCGGCGCGGTTCAGCTCGGCGACCCGGTCTTCCGCGCCGTGCAGCGCCAGCCGGTAGCGGTTGGCGCCGAAGGTGTTGGTCAGGATGATGTCGGCCCCGGCCTCGACCATGTGGCGGTGCACCGCGGCGACCTTTTCGGGGTGCGCGACGTTCCACAGCTCCGGCGAATCGCCGGTCATCAGGCCGGCCTCGAACAGATTGGTGCCCATGGCGCCGTCGGCGACCAGGCAGTCGCGCGCGGCCAGCAGGGATGTCAGGATATCGCTCATCGATGCGCGCCGACCCTGTTGTGCATCCGGCCCCGGCGGTCCGGCAGCCGACCCAATACATCGCCCGGGGCGATGGTACAAGATGGGAAAACCCGCCGCGAAAAAAAATTACGCCGCCTTAACCTGCTTAACCTGAATGGTTAAGATTAAACAGCGCGATTCGGAATTTAACGCATACAAAAATAGAACATATTAGCAATATCTGTCGGGATTCACATGACCCGGACTGGCCATCAGGGTTAACGATTCGTGAACACCCGGTCCGGCCGGCCGGCCGGGCGATCGCCGCCGGCGCTCAGCCGGCCTCCCCTGCCCCGGTCACCAGCACCGCCGCGCCCTCCAGTTTGCCGTCGCGCAGCCGCGCCAGCGCCTCGTTGGCCCGGGTCAGCGGCATCGCCTCGGTGCGGGTGCGCACCGGCACCTTCGGGGCCAGCGCGAGGAAGTCCTCGCCGTCCTTGCGCGTCAGGTTGGCGACCGAGCGCACCGTGCGCTCGCCCCACAGGATCTCGTAGGGGAAGGACGGGATGTCGCTCATGTGGATGCCGGCGCAGACCACGGTGCCGCCCTTCGCCACCGCACGCAGCGCCGCGGGAACGAGAGCGCCGACCGGGGCGAAGATGATGGCGGCGTCGAGCTCGTCCGGCGGCGCCGCGTCGGAACCGCCGGCCCAGGCTGCGCCGAGCGACCGTGCGAAGTCCTGCGCCGCCGTGTCGCCCGGCCGCGTCACGGCATAGACCGCGCGCCCCTCGTGCCGCGCCACCTGGGCAACGATATGCGCCGCCGCGCCGAAGCCGTAGATGCCGAGCCGCCGCGCCGCGCCCGCCATCACCAGCGCGCGGTGGCCGATCAGCCCGGCGCACAGCAGCGGCGCCGCCGCGACGTCGGAATACGCGTCCGGCAGGCGGAACACATAGCGCTGGTCGGCCAGCGCGTAATCGGCATAGCCGCCGTCGATGTGGTAGCCGGTGAAGCGCGCCGCGTCGCACAGGTTCTCGCGGCCCGACCGGCAATAGGCGCAGGCGCCGCAGGTCCAGCCCAGCCACGGCACGCCGACCCGCTCGCCCTCGGCGAAGCGCTCCACCCCCTCCCCCGTCGCCGCCACCCGGCCGACCGTCTCGTGCCCCGGCACGATGGCGTCGCGCACCGGCGGCAGGTCGCCGTCGACGACGTGCAGGTCGGTGCGGCAGACGCCGCAGGCGTGGACGCGGATCAGCACCTCGCCCGGCCCCGGCGCCGGCACCGGGCGCTCTTCGCAGGTCAGCCCTTCGCCGGGCCGGTGCAGCACCATCGCACGCATGGGCGGGAGGGTAGCAGGGGCCGGCAAGGAGGGCCAGCGGCCGGCGGCGGGGAAAGGCCCCCGGCGT
>Ga0224512_10001514_pt1 | contig 22347 bp, 18 predicted proteins | sample SF_May12_sed_USG_4_FD_169103 | JGI IMG/M metagenome (GOLD analysis project Ga0224512, IMG submission 169103) | Sediment microbial communities from San Francisco Bay, California, United States - SF_May12_sed_USGS_13 | ecosystem: Environmental > Aquatic > Marine > Sediment | place: USA... | reverse complement strand
GATCAAACGCGCGGATCGTGCTCTCCGGCGTGTAGTCGATCGTGTCGGCGTGTCTCAGAGACCAGACCATGAACGCCGGCATGTAGTATTGGAAGGCCTGAGCACTGAAGAAATAGTGAGCGGCCCAGCACCGGACCATCGTCTCGTCTGGCAGGGACTGCCACTCGGGCGCCCCGTAGAACTCCAACACATCCACGTCGTCCATCGCCTCGGGATGCAGCAGGTGGTCGTCTCCGGGCGGTTCCAGGCCGGCGAACGCCGCTTCGATGTTCGATATCGCGATCTCTACGTCTGACTCAGGGAGCATAGCCGCGCGAGTCCTTTCTCAGATCTCCAGCTGCGTTCCCAGCTCGACCACGCGGTTCGGCGGAAGCTGGAAGAAGTCCGTCGCCCCGGTCGCGTTCCGCGACAACAGGGCAAACAACCAGGCGCGCCATCGAATGAGCGGCCGTTTCTTCGAAGTGATCAGGCTCTCGCGACCCAGGAAATACGTCGTCTCCATGGGTTTGAAGTCGAGGAGGCCCTTGGCGTCAGCGCTGGCGAGTGCCGCCGGGATGTGCGGATTCTGCGCGAACCCGTAAGACACGCCGACCCGAACTATCCCTCCCTCGAGATCCTCGATGGAAATCCTGTCCTCTCGAGACACGTAGGGCACTTCCTTCGTCTGCACGCTCAGCAGGATCACCTTCTCATGGAGCACCTTGTTGTGCTTCAGGTTGTGCAACAGCGCCGGTGGCGTCGCGTCGCGCCCCCCGTGCATGTACACCGCCGTGCCGGGCACGCGGATCGGTGGATTTCGGCTGATGCTCTGAAGGAACAGATCGACCGGCAGCGTGCGCTCGGCGAGCATCTTGTAGAGCACGGAACGGCCTTTCCGCCAGGTCGTCATGACCGCGAACAGGCCCAAGGCCACAATGAGCGGGAACCAGCCTCCGTGCGGAACCTTCGGCAGATTCGCCCCCCAGAAGGCGAGGTCGATACCGAGAAACGCCAGGATGATCGCCGCCGCGGCCCAGGCCGGCCAACCAAGCCGCTTGCGGGCCACGAACGCGAACAGGATCGTCGTGAACACCATGTCCGTCGTCACGGCGACACCGTAAGCCGACGCCAGGTTGCTGGATGACCGGAACCCGATCACGAGACCGATCGACGCCAGCATGAGGAGCCAGTTGATGCCCGGGATGTAGATCTGGCCGATTTCCTTCTCCGACGTGTGGCTGACCCCGACCCGCGGCAGGTAGCCGAGCTGCACGGCCTGGCGCGTCAGTGAAAACGCGCCCGAGATCACCGCCTGGGATGCGATGACGGTGGCGGCGGTCGTCAGGATGATCAGCGGAATCAGGGCCCAGCTCGGCGCCATCATGAAGAACGGGTGCTCCATGGTCTCCGGGTGCGCGATGACCATGGCACCCTGGCCGAAGTAATTCAGCAACAGGCCCGGCAGCACGATGGTGAACCAGGTGAGCCGAATCGGCCGCGTTCCGAAGTGTCCCATGTCGGCGTACAGCGCCTCGCCGCCCGTGACGACGAGAAACACGCTGCCCAACACCAGGAAGCCCCGAATCCCGTTCTCGGCGAAGAACTGGATGGCGTACAACGGGTTCATCGCCACGAATACGGAGGGATTCTCGATGATCTTGCTCAGTCCCAGCACACCGAGCGTCAGGAACCAGAGCAGCACGATCGGACCGAAAATCGCCCCGACTCTGGCCGTACCCCGACTCTGCAGGCTGAACAGGCCGACGAGAATCAGCACGGTGATCGGGATGACGTAAGGGGAAAAGATCGGCGTGATGAATTCCAGGCCCTCGATGGCACTCAGCACCGAAATCGCCGGTGTGATCATGCTGTCGCCATACAGCAGGGCGGCCCCGAACAGGCCCGCCATCACCAGCAGTTTCGTGCCGCGCTCCGATGAGCGGGCGCGGGGGCTGACGAGCGCGGTCAGCGCGATGATCCCGCCCTCTCCCCGGTTGTCCGCGAGCATCACGAACCCGAGGTACTTGATCGAGATCACGATGATCAGCGACCAGAAGATCAGCGACAGAATGCCGAGTACGGTCGCCTCGGTGTGCGCGAGCCCATACGAACCGTGCAGCGACTCGCGGAGCGCGTAGATCGGGCTCGTACCGATATCACCGTACACCACACCAAGGGCGGCGAGCGACAGGAACGCCAGGTACTTCCCTTTCGGCTTCACGCCGCGCGTGTGGCCGTCGGAGCCATGTGGGTCCAAGTCGAACCGCCCTTCCCAATCCTGATGTCGCAGCCGTCTGGAATGTCCGGAGCTTGTGCGGTGTCAGGAGTCTGCGCAACACCCCGTAGCATCCGGCCGTAGTTTCGCATCTCCTCGTTGTTCTTGATCCGGCGCACGCGGGTTGCGTATTCTTGTAGTTTGTCGCTCGACGCGAACTCTCCGGGAGTGAATAGATGTCCGACGGCCCCTACGGTAAGCACGAGTGGGCACTGATCCTTGGCGGCTCCAGCGGATTTGGCCTGGCCGCCGCGCACAAGCTGTCGCGGCACGGCCTGAATGTCTGCGTGGTGCATCGTGACCGGCGGGGCGCGATGCAACGGATCGAACCCGAATTCGAGGCAATTCGCGGGCGTGGCGTTTCGTTCGCTTCGTTCAACAAAGACGCGCTGAACCCTGAGGTCCAGGCGGAGATCCTCGACGAGCTGGCGAATGTGCTCGGCCCGGATGGGCGCGTGCGTCTGCTGATGCACTCGATCGCGTTCGGCAACCTGAAACTGATCGCGTCGGAGGCGGCGGCATCGGACGAGGCGACCCGGCGGCTCGCCGCAGAGCTGAACGTGCCCGCGGAGGACCTGCGCCAGGCCGCTGACGCGTTGTTCCAGGAGGAGGACGTCGACGGCGTACAGGGAATCGCGGCGGCGCCAGCCTACGCCCAGGACCGGCTTCTCGAAGACGACGACGTGGCCCGGACGATCTACGCGATGGGGACCAGCTTGCTGACCTGGACCCGGGAGCTGCGCAATCGGAGTCTGTTCGCCGATGACGCACGCGTCCTCGGCATGACCAGCGAGGGCAACGAAGTGGCCTGGAAGGGGTATGCCGCCGTTGCGGCCGCGAAGGTCGCGCTCGAATCGGTATCGAGATCGATCGCCGTCGAGATGGCCCACATGGGAATCCGCTCGAACATCGTCCAGGCGGGTGTCACCGATACGCCCGCGTTGCGGGCGATTCCAGGCAGTCAGAATTTGAAAGCACAAGCGAGAACCAGGAATCCGTTCGGTCGGCTGACGACGCCCGCCGACGTGGCGGATGCCATCTACCTGCTGTCCCTGCCCGAAGCCGCGTGGATCAACGGAGCCATCATACGCGTGGACGGTGGAGAGCGGATTTCGGGATTGTCCAGATGAGCCTCTACATGCACGGTCTCGGCCATTTCCACCCGAAGAACGAGATCAGCAACCAGTTCCTGACGGATCTGGACATCGGGACCAACGCCGAGTGGATCGACGAGCGGGTCGGGATCGACACCCGCCGCACCGTCCTGCCGTTGGACTATATCCGGCAGACACGGAACCGGAATCTCATGGAGGCACTCGAGGCGGCGGAGTATTCACATGCCGACACCGGGCACCTGGCGGCGAACATGGCGCTGGAGCGGGCCGGGATCGCGGCGGATGACGTCGGAATGGTGATCGCAGGATCCAGCTGCCCCGATCACATGTCCCCCGCTGACGCATGCATGATCGCGGAGCGCCTGGGAATCGAAGCGCCATCGTTCGACATCAACTCCGCCTGCACGAGCTTCCACGTGGCGCTGTTCATGCTGTCGATGATGCGGCCGGAGGAAGTCCCGGAGTTCGTGCTGCTCGTGACGCCGGAGAGCCTCACGACGACCGTCGACTATTCCGATCGGTCGGCCGCCGTGCTGTGGGGAGACGGAACGACAGCCGCCGTCGTCTCGACCCGCGTGCCGTCGCGCGTCGAGATCCTCGGCAACGTACTCCAGTCCAGCCCGGCGGGCGCCGACAAGGTCACCGTGCCGCACTTCGGGCATTTCGGGCAGGAGGGGCGGACGGTTCAGATGTTCGCGGTCAAGAAGACGATCCGCGTGCTCCGGCAGCTTCGGAAAGCCCACGAGACCGAGGGCCGACCGTTTCACTTCGTCGGACACCAGGCGAACCTGCGGATGCTCGAGACCGTCTGCCGGCAGGCCGACATCGAGGAAGCACGTCACCACCACAACGTGGTCGATTTCGGAAACACGGGGGCCGCGGGCGCGCCGGGAGTGGTTTCGATGCGATGGGATTCCTGGCGGCCAGGCGACGACGTGGCGCTCGTCGGCGTCGGCAGCGGACTCACCTGGTCGGGCTATGTGATGCGGTTTGGAGACGCGGCTTGACGTACGCCGAGTTTCTGGAGCGCTCCCACTTCAGCCGCGACGAATTGCTCGCCATGGCCTACGGACGGCTCGTGAGCGATGCACCCGACGGCTTCTCGGCGCGGCTCCCGACTCCGCCGATGATGATGGTCGATCGCATCCTCGAGATCACGGGGGACGGACGGCGAGGTCGCATTGTCGCCGAGCAGGATGTCAGCCTCGACGCCTGGTTCTTTCACTGCCACTTCCTCGGCGACCCGGTACAGCCCGGCTGCCTGGGGGTGGACGCCGTGTGGCAGTTGATCGGATTCTACTGCGCCTGGCGGGGTGCCCTCGGCACGGGCCGGGCTCTCGGCTGCGGCGAAATCGAGTTCTCCGGTCAGATCCGGCCCCACGATGCCGTGGTTCGTTATGAGGTCGACATCAAGCGCTACCAGGAACTGGCCGACTCGGCGATCGCGATCGGCGACGCCCGCGTGCTCGTGGACGGATCGGAGATCTACGATCTCAAGCGGGCCAAGGTCGGCGTATTCCGGGGAATCGACTACCCGGATTACCCCTGGCCGTCGGCCAATTCCCGCGGCGGGCGGATCGAGACATGAGCGAGGCGATCGGGATCCGGCTCAGCCCGGCTGAAGTCCTCGACCTGCTCCCCCAGCAGGAGCCGTTTCGGTTCGTGGACGAGATTCTGAGCGTCGACGAGGATTCGATCAGCGCCCGCTACACGTTTCGACCGGAGGCCGATTTCTATCGTGGCCACTTTCCCGGCAACCCGGTGACGCCCGGCGTGATCCTGCTCGAGTCGATCGCGCAGGTCGGTGTCGTGGCGCTGGGTATCTACCTGCTGGCTCTGGAGGGCGGTCGGGCCGAAGTGGCTCGGCGTGTCGCCCTGTTCGCCGATGCCGAGGTCGAGTTCTCGGGAGTCGTCCGGCCGGGAACGGAAGTGATCATCAGCGCGCAAAAGGTGTTCTACCGGCGGGGCAAGCTGCGGTCCGAGGCCGAGATGCGGCTCGCGGACGGCTCGATCGTCTGCGCCGCCACGATTTCAGGTATGGGAGTCGAGCTTTGAAGCGACGCGTCGTGGTGACCGGAATGGGCATCGTTGCCCCGAACGGAATCGGGCTCGAAGCCTATGACCAGGCGTTGCGAACCGGAACGTCGGGTCTTCGGCACAACGAACAGATGGCCGAGGCGAAGTTCGCCTGCACGGTTGCCGGCGTTCCGCAGGGGTCCGACGAGATCGCCGAGCAATATTTCGCGGAAGACGAACTGATGGCCATGAATTCGAGCCATCGCTTCGGCTGCATCGCGGCGGCCGACGCCTGGACAGACGCCGGCTACGATCGGCCGGCGCCCGGAGACGATCACGTATTCTGGGAAGCGGGCGCCATCATCGGCACGGGGATCGGCGGACTCGACACCGTCGGTGAGCGACTGGTGCCGATGGTCGACGCCGGTCGAGTTCGGCGACTCGGCAGCACGCTCGTCGAACAGGTTATGGCGAGCGGCGTCTCCGCGCGGGTGTCGGGTCAACTGGCACTCGGCAACAAGGTCACCGCGAATTCGAGCGCCTGCAGCACGGGCAGCGAGGCGATCCTCGACGGAATGGAGCGGATTCGAGCGGGACTCGCCGAGCGGATGCTGTGCGGCGGCACGGAGGGGGCGAGCCACTACATCTGGTCGGGCTTCGATTCCATGCGCGTCTTGTGCCGTACGCACAACGACGAACCCGAACGTGCTTCCCGGCCGATGAGTGCAACGGCCGGCGGGTTCATTGCCGGCAGCGGATCGGCAGTCCTGCACCTTGAAAGTCTCGATCATGCCGTCGCGCGCAACGCCCGCATCTATGCCGAGATTCTCGGCGGCGCCGTGAACTGCGGGGGCCACCGGCAGGGTGGCAGCATGACCGCGCCGAACCCGGTCAGCGTGCAGCGCTGCATTCGGCAGGCGGTCGAGGACGCGGGCATCGACCCGCTGGAGATCGACGTGATCAACGGCCACCTGACGGCGACGGGCGCGGATCCGGCCGAAGTGCGCGCCTGGTCGAAGGCTCTGGACCGGGACCCGGACAACTTCCCGATCATCCATTCGACGAAGTCGATGATCGGACATGGTCTCGGTGCGGCGGGCGCGCTGGAAGCGGTGGCCTGTCTGCTCATGTTGCAGGGCGGTTATGTGCATCCGAGCGTCAACTGCGAGGACGTACATCCCGAGATCGAACCGTTCGGCGGGTCGATTCCTCACGAGTTACGGGAGATGCCCGAACTGCGGACGATCGTCAAGTCAGGCTTCGGATTTGGCGACGTGAACGCGTGTCTCGTCTTCCGAAGGTGGTCCGATTCAGCTCCGAGCGTGTAGATTGTCATGTGGCTCGCCGACTGGCGGGCAGAGACCAGTTAAGGAGAGACGAGTGTGACCCGAGAGGAAATCCTAGCCAAGGTCGTGGAGATCGTCCGTCCGTTTGCCAAGAACAAGGACGCGCTCGAGACGGCCGGTCCCGAAACAAATATCCTTGAAGACCTCAAGGTGAACTCGGCTCGGTTGGTCGATGTGATCCTCGAGTTCGAGGACGAATTCGACATCGAGGTCGAAGACGAAGACGCCGACTCGGTGAACACGATCGGCGATGCGGTCGATCTGATCGAGGCGAAGATCGGTTGACGCTGCCGGCATGAGCGACCCTTCCGGTCTGACCCGTCGCGAGCGCCTGGCGCTGTTCCTCCAACGGGAGGTCAGTCGTCTGGCGTCCTGGTTCTGGATTCCGGCTTCCGCGTTCACGATGCGGTACCTGCTCGGATATCGGATCCGCAACGCCTCTCGACTGCGCCGTCGGTTCAGAGCCATGCTGCGTGAATCGGATGGTCCGGTTCTGATCTGCGCAAACCATCTGACGATGGTGGATTCTGCGCTCGTCGCGTGGGCGCTGGGGGGCACGTGGTGGTCGGTGTTCAATTTTCGCTGGGTTCCCTGGAATCTGCCGGAGACGCGGAACTTCGCGTCGGGCGGCATCAGTCAGCTGGCGGTGTGGCTTACCAAGTGCATCCCCATCCGCCGTGGCGGCCGCCGACAGGACGTATCGACCATTCTGCGCCGCGTTCAGCATCTGCTGTCCCGGGGTGAGACCGCACTGATCTTCGCCGAGGGTGGACGCAGCCGCACCGGGCGCGTGCAGACGGACTCGATCGCGCACGGCATGGGCAGGATCGCCGCTTCCGTGGCCGGATGCCGGGCACTGTGCGTGTACCTGCGCGGCGACAGGCAGCGCACGTGGTCGGCGCTTCCGGTGATCGGTGACTCGTTCTACGTCGACATCGACATGTTCCAACCCACGTCGGACAGGTCGGGAATGCGCCGTTCGCGAGACTTCGCGAGGCAGATCGCGGAACGCCTTGTCCGGATGGAGGAGACGTACTTTGCCCGTCGGCAACGACGTAGTTGATCTGCATGACCCCGGCAACCAACCGGGCGTGATTCACCCCCGCTTCGACCAGCGGGTGTTCACCGACGAAGAACTTTCCTGGCTCGAAGCGACTCCTCCGGGCCGCCGTCGACACGCGCTTCGATGGACCCTGTGGGCGGCCAAGGAGAGCGTGTTCAAGCTCGTTCGCCAGCGGGACACGACCGCAGCGTTCCGACCCAGAGATTTCGCGGTTCGCCTGACTGCGGCGGACGGGGCGGAAGTATCGCGTGGATCTGCCGTTTACCTGGTGGAACTGGATGCCACCGGGGAGCGCGTCCACGCCGTCGCCCGAGACGTCGGCCGCCCCAGGCCGGTAGCGGGTATCTCGCGGTCCGAACGTTGTCCCGACGCGGGAGCCGTATCAGCGCTCGTGAGAGCCGAAGCGGCCAACTCGGTGGGTGAACGGTTGGGAATCGAGCCGGCGGAGATCCAGATCCGCGGGAAGATTCCGCAGGCCCTGCGACACGGGAAGCGATTGCCCGTAGATGTCTCCCTGTCTCATCACGGCCGGTTCCGGGCCCATGCGGTAGCTGCCGGCCCCTAGGATCGCCGCGGCCGGGCGGCTGGCAATTTTCGCCCCCATCCTGCGATCTGCCTGCATTTGTTGGCCCTGTTCGAGCCGCTCCCGACCGCTACAGGCCGCGATATCAAAGGGGTTCGACAGCATTGGCCTCCCACACCCCGCACGACCGGCGATGGAACGCCACTTGCTGCTGTCGTGCCTGCCTCGGACTCCGCTCGCCACCAATCGAGTGGATCGGTGATCGCCCGAACCGCGAAACGACATGCCAGACAGCACCGGAGAACAGCAGCCCGGGACGAATGCGAAGCAGGCGGGAGCCGAGCGCTTCCACATGCGGGCCGCCAGGCCCATGCTCCGCAGTATCTTCTGGGATCCCGTTCCCTCCATTTCACCCCCCGAGATGGAGGGCGCGTACGACGTCTTCATCATGCAGAACGCCCTGGAAGAAGTCCTGGAACACGTGTGGGGCGCTTCGGCCGATGATTCGCCGTTCGGGCTGCTGGCCGGTGACATTTGCGAAGATTCCGACGACGGCACCCGCTTCGTGCAGATCTGCGGCGCATGCCCCAGTCGCGTCCCGATGGTCGACGGCCAGATTCCACCCGAAGCATGGGACGCCCTCAGCAACGACCTGGAAGCCCTCGGCATGCCCGGCAGCCTGGTCGGTTGGTACGTCAGGCACCCGAACGGCAAGCTCAAACTGACGCCCGATGAGCGCGCCTGCCACGGAAAGTACTTCAACGAGCCGTGGCACAACGCGCTGGTCATCGTGAACGATCCGGACAACCCGCGCGGCGGTTTCTTCCGCCGCACGGCCCGGGGGTTCTCCACGGTTCCGCTCCCGTTCCACGAAGTGATGCCGTCCGGCTCCCTGGCGGGCGGCGACAGGCAGACGCTGATCGACTGGACCAATGCGCAGACCGAGGTCGATGCAACCGTAGCCGAATTCGACAGGTCCGGCGGCAAGCCGGAAGCGGCGAGAGCCCGAGCGAAGGCATTGGCGTCCGAGTCACCGACTTCGGCGGGACCGATCGTCCAGGAAGCCGCCCGTCGGGCGATCGCGGCGGCGGCGTCGAAGACGGCAGCCGACCTGGAGGAAATGCGGCAGGAAGCCGAGGGGCTCGCCCGACAGGCCGAGAAGGCGGCGGCCGTGAAGGCGGCGGAGCTCGAAGCGGCGCAAAAGGCCGCCGAGAAGCTGGCGCGCAAGGCCGAGGCAGCCGAACGCGAGCAGCTGGAGCAGCTGGCCCGGCAGGCAGAGGAGGCAGCCCGGCAGGCGGATCAGGAAGCGGCGGAGCGGGCAGCCGAACTGGACAGCCTCCAGAGCGCGACACAGACGGCGGAACAGCGAGCCGCGGAGCTGGAAGCCGCGCTCAAGGCGACCGTGGAGGACATGGCCCGCCAGGTCGCCGAGCAGGAGGCAGCTCGCAGGGCTGCCGAGGAAGAGACCGAGAAGGCGCGAAAAGTGGCTGAGGAGGCTGCCGAAGCGGTCAAGGTCGAAGAGAAGGCTCGGATCGCCGTCGAGAAGGAAGCCCGGGAGGCGAGACAGGCCGCCAAGGAGGCCGCAAGAGCAGCCAAGGCGGAGGAAGAGGCCCGGATCGCCGTCGAGAAGCAGGCCGAAAAGGCCCGCCGGGAAGCCGAGCAAGCGGCAGAGGCTCGCCGGACCGAAGAACAGGCCCGCAAGAGAGCCGAAAAGCAGGCAGAGGAGGCTCGAGAAGAGGCCGACCAGCGCGCCGCCCACAGCGCCGTCGAACTGGAGGCCGCCCGCAAGGCTGCCGAGGCGTCCGAGCACCGGGCCGCCGAGGCGGAAGCGGCTCGCCAGGCCGCCGAGGACGAGGCGCGGCGTCGCAAGGAAGAGGAGGCTCAGCGGATCGCCCTGGAGCGCAAGGCCGCCGCCCGCGCCGATGAACTGGAGCTCGCCCGCGATGAGGCCGCCGCCGAGGCCGCCCGCAAGGCCGCCGAACTGGAGGCCGCTCGCCAGGCCGCCGCCGAGGAAGCTGCGTTGCGCACGGCCGAGCTGGAGGCCGCCCGCGAGGCCGCCGAGCTCCAGGCGGAGCAGCGTCGGGCCGAACAGGAGGCTCGCGCGAAGGCGGACGCGGAGATCAAGCGCCGCACGGATGAGCTCGAGGCGGCGCGCGAGGCGGCCGAACGGGAGGCGGAGCGCCTGGAGGCCGAGCTGGCGGCGGCGCGTAAGGCGGCCGACGAAGACAAGGCCCGACGGGTCGCAGAGGCGGAAGCGGCCCGCAGGGACGCCGAGAAGGAGGCCGAGCGACGGAAGGCGGAGGAAGAGGCGCGCATCCGTGCGGAGCAGGAGGCCGAGCGACGCGCTTCCGAACTGGAGGCTGCCCGGAAGGCCGCGGAAGAAGAAGCCGCGCGCTGGGCCGCCGAGGCCGAGGCCGCGCGGGAAGCCGCCGAAGCGGATGCCGCCCTGCGGGCGGCCGAGCTCGAGGAGACGCGAGCGGCCCTGGCCGCCGCGCGTCGCAACGCCGAAGCCGAAGCGGCGCGACGGGCCGCTGAGTTGGAATCTGCCCGTCAGGTGGCCGAGGAACTGGAGCAATTGGCGGCGGAAGCGGAAGCGGCGCGTGAGGCGGCCGAGCAGGACGCCAAGCGTCGGGAGGAGGAGGAAGCCAAGCATCGCGCAGCGGAACTCGAGGCCAAGAAGCTCGCGGTAGAGCTTGAAGAAGCGCGCAGGGCAGCGCTCGAGGCCGCTGAGCAGCATGCGAAAGAAGCGCAGCTGGCGCGCAAGGCGGCAGACCTCGAAGCCGAACGACGTGCGGTAGAGGAAGCGGCGAGACTCAGGGCGGAAGCGGCGGCGGCCAAGGCATCCGCCGAACTCGCGGCGGCGCGGGAGGCGGCGGAGGAAGAAGTCTCACGACATTCCGAGGCGGCGTTGAAGGCGGCGGAAGAAGAGGCCGAACGACGCAAGCAGGCCGAAGACGCACGCCGGGTGGCCGAACAAGAGGCGGCGCAGTCGGCCGAGCGGCTCGAGGAGGCTCGTAAGCAGGCGGAGGAGGCAGCCGCCAAGGCCGCCGAGGACGCCAAGTCGGCTCTCGAGGTGGCCCGCCTGGAAGCCGAGCGCCGTGAGGCGGCGGAAGCCCAGGCCAGCCGCACGGCCAAGGAACTCGAGGCGGCCAAGCAGACGGCTGAGCAGGCGCTCGCGAAGGCCAGCGAGAAGCGGGCCGCGCACGAGGTGATCGAGGAAAAGGCGGCCAAGCAGACGAAAGACGATGCTCGCGCCCTGAAGGTCGTGGAACGGGAAGTCAGCCGCCGGGCCGCGGAACTCGAAGCGGCGCGACAGGCTGCCGAAGCCAAGGCGGCCGAGATGACCGCCGAAGCCGAGGCGGCCCGCGAGGCGGCGCGGGTCGAGACCGATCGCCGGAAGCAGTCCGAAGCCCAGGCCGCCACCCGGCTGGCGGAGTTGGAAGCCGCGCGCCAGGCCGCCGAAGCCGAGGCGGCCCGCATGGCGTCCAAGGCGAAGTCCGCCGCGGAGCTCGCGAAGGTGGAGTCCGAGCGACGCCGGCGTGAGCGGGTCGAGCGCAAGGCGGCGGAAGAGGGAGCCGCCAGGAAGATGGCGGAGCTGACCCGGGCCAAGGAGGCTGCCGAGCGGGAAGCGGCCCGGCAGGTCAAGAAGCAGGCCGCCGCCGTCCAGGCGGCGGAAGAGGAAGCCCGTCGGACGACGTCAGCGGCCGCGCGCGAAGTGGCACTCCAGGCCGCGCGCGAGCAGGCCGAAGCCGCCGCAGCGAAGCGGAGAGCCGAGGAGCAGGCCCGCGTAGCCGCCGAGGAGGCCACGGTGCGCGAAGCGACGAAAGCCGAGAAGGCCGCGAGGCGCCGCGCACAGAACGAAGAGCGCCTGCGCCGGGGCGGCAAGATGGCGATCAGCCTGGGATTGTTCGTCGTCGCCGTCGCCGGGGTCGGGTACGGGACCCGGTTTGTCGGTCCGATGGTCGGCGGCGCGGTGAGCGCGTTCGAGTCCTTCCGCGCACCAGCCGCGGATCCGAATCCTGCCGCTCCCGCCGACGCGCAGTCGGCCCCCCGGAACGTGAATCCGGTCGCGCCAGGCCCGGATCCCGACTTCTTGATCCGGCTCGACGCCCTGGCGGGGCGTACCGGTTTCGTTGTCGATGCCTACAATAGAGCAGCGGCCCGGTTCGACCCGACCGATCGCGTGTGCGTGGAAGTTCAGGCCGCCTACGAGGATGTCCAGGATGCCTGGTTCGAGTACAGCACGACGGGAAGTGCGCAGCTCCGTGCGCCGCTCGACCCTGACAGGTCGAACCGCGACAAGGCTCTGTACGAGGCGGTCCAGGAGGTCGAGCTGTCATTTGGCGGTACCGGCTGTCCGCGACCCTGACGCCGGGGCGTTACGTTGGCGTCATGACGGGGACGCCGAAGGTCGATCGGGAAGAAGTGACCCGCCTTTGGATGCACCGCCAGGGACTGGCCGCGCCACGCGGAGAGACGAAGCTCACCGCCGACTCGCTGGCATCCTTGCTCGAAGCGACCGGCGGGCTCCAGGTGGACTCGATCAACGTCGTCGACCGCGCGCATCTACTGACCTTGTGGAGCCGGTTCGGATCGTTTGATCGCGCATCCCTCGATCGCCTGCTGTACCACGATCGAGTCGCCTACGAATACTGGGGCCACGAGGCCTCCATCCTGCCGATTTCGTTCCTGCCGCTCAGCCGGAGGCGGATGCGCGATTTCCCGCCGCCTCGCTGGCAGGCGAATTCCTGGTGGGACCGGTACCAGACATCGACAGCCTCCCGGCGGCGCGTGCTGCGGCGCGTACGGGAGGACGGACCGCTGGAAAGCCTCGATATCGAACCGCTGGACGACGAAGACAAGCGATCTCTGAAGCTGCTGTGGCATGGCGGGCGGGTGGCCGTAAGCGGACGACGACACTTTCGAATCGTCTATGATCTCGCCGAGCGCGTATACCCGGCCACCCCCACGGCGGGCCGAGCGGAATATGAGGACAGCTGGCTGTCGGTGGGCCTGTCGGGAAACGGCATCGCCAGCGAGCGACACCTGACGGGCTTCTGGACGGCACCTGAGCTCTATGCCCCGGAGCGCGCTCTGGTGCTGGAGAGAAATCTGCGGCGTGGGTCGATCGTCGAGGTTCGGGTCGAAGGCCTTCGCGGGCGCTGGTTCGCACGCCCGGAGGATCTGGACGGGCTGGCTCGCCTCGAACCGCCGCGGGGCACGACGCTCCTGTCGCCGTTTGATTCCCTGCTCTGGCAGCGCAAGCGCGCCGAGGAGCTGCTCGGCTTTCGATACCGCGTCGAAATCTACGTCCCCGAACACCAACGCGAGTTCGGATACTACGCGATGCCCATCCTGCACGACGGACGCCTCGTCGGGCGCCTCGATCCGAAGCTGCACCGAGGCCAGAACCTGCTGGAAATCAAGTCGCTGCGGCTGGAAGACGGATTCGAGGGAGGTCGGCGTTTTGATCTCGAGCTGCGACAATCGATCGAAGACCTCGCGGCGTTCGTCGGGGCCAGCGACATCCGTCAATGAACGACGGCGAGCCGATCCATGAGGCTTCGAATCGCGGCCCGGTCCGCCTCCCCGGGCAGTCCCCAACCCGGTTCGTAGCCGAACACGTCGTACATACCGCGTGATCCGAAGTAATCGTCGAGAATCTCGATGTGGTCGCCCGTGACCAGACCGGGGTGCTCCACTCCGCATGCCCGGCTCAGCCACAGAAGCTCCTTGCGGAGCGCCACGACGTAGTTCGCCAGCCGGGCCGCCTTGTCGGTCGGGTCGAGCCCGCGCATCAGCCAGGCACTCTGCGTGGCCACCCCCGTCGGGCAGTGGCCCGTATGGCAGCGCTGCGCCTGGATGCAACCCACGGCGAGCATGGCCTCACGGCCGACATTGATCAGATCGCACCCGAACGCGAACGCCAGCAGGCCGGTTTCCGGAAACCCCAGCTTGCCGGACCCGATCCACACCACGTCTTCCGCCACGCCCGCTTCGGCGAAGATCCGATACACGCGCGTGAACGCCAGTTTGAACGGCAGGGCGACATGGTCGGCGAACACCAGCGGTGCGGCGCCGGTCCCGCCTTCGCCGCCGTCGATCGTGATGAAGTCCACGCCCCGACCGCCGTGCGCCATCGCCCCGGCCAGGTCCCGCCAGAACGCGTCTTCGCCCACGGCCGACTTGATGCCGATCGGCAGGCCGGAGGCGTCGGCGAGATCTTCCACGAAATCGAGCATTTCGTCGACGCTGCCGAACGCCGCATGACGTGACGGGCTGATCACGTCCTGGCCCTGCGTCACACCGCGAATCGCTGCGATTTCGGCGGTGACTTTCGCTCCCGGCAGCAATCCGCCCAGGCCGGGCTTGGCACCCTGGCTCAGCTTGAGTTCGATCGAAGTCACCGGATGTTCTTCCACCTGCGTGAGAAACTTCGATCGATCGAACTCACCCGCTGCGTTCCGGCACCCGAAGTAGCCGGTCCCGATCTGCCAGACGAGGTCACCGCCGTGCGCATGGTGCGGCGCGATTCCCCCTTCGCCGGTGTTGTGAAGGCAACCTGCGAGGGCGGCGCCACGGTTCATCGCCTCGACGGCAGGTCCACTGAGCGAGCCGAAGCTCATCCCTGACACGTTGACGACGGATGCGGGCCGGAAGGCCTGTCGCCGATCCCGGTGCCGGCCCAGCACCTTCGCACACGGAACCGTGTAGGGGCGTGCGTCGGCGACCGGGAAATCGTAGGTCGCGGCGGGGCCGCCGTTTGCCTCGCCGGATCCGGCAGCGGGGGGCGGTCCGAAGGCCGAGTGCTTGATGATGATGAAATTCGGTTCCAGCTCGACCTTCTCGTCCGTCCCGAAGCCGAAGTAGTTGTTCTGCTTCTTCGCGGACGCATATACCCAGCGCCGTTGATCGCGCGAGAACGGACGTTCCTCGTTGTTACTCGTAACGATGTACTGGCGCAATTCGGGCCCGACCGCCTCGAGCCAGTACCGAAAATGGCCGATGATCGGGAAGTTTCGCAGGATCGCATGCTTCTTCTGCACGACGTCGTACAGTACGACGAGCCACAGCAGGCCCACGACCGTGAGCGCAATGATCAGGCCCATGTCCCGACGCCCCTAGGTCCCGGAGGAATCGGCGGGAGGCGGCACCGGAGCGAACGCCCCGACCGGACCGGGGAACACGACGGGGCTCTCGAAACCGGTCTCCGACACGGCCGCCACGCCGAAGATGTAGTTATCGATCACAACGTTTTCGAGCGTGTGTTCGACCGCGGCGGTGAACTCGCTCCACTGCCACTGCGGCTGGTCGGTGAGACGCCAGTAGACCCGGTAGCCAGCGAGATCTGGAGCGCTTGTCGGGTCGATGGCTTCCCAGCGCAGGGTCGTGCTCGGTCGCACGGCACCCTGGATCTCCACACCGGAGGGCGGGGGCGGCGCCCAGGCGAGGGCGGCCAGCGTGACCGCGTTCAGGGACGTGAGCTTCGCCGCGAAGTCGAACTCGACTTCTTCGACCACGTCGCCGTACTCGACGCCGTCCTCGACCCGGATGTCCTGGTGCTGGCGGCGGTAGTCTTCATTCGCCTCCATGATCCTCACCGCCGGGTATCCGACGTCGTTGAACGGCCTGTGGTGTCCGCCGCGACCGAACCGGTCGAGACGATAGATCATCATCACGTCGAGATTCGGAATGTACAGGTCGGCCATCCGGTCCACGTAGCGCGCCAGGTTCCGCGACGGCGAGTCTACCTCGCCACCCGTGAACCGCCGAAGGCGGGACATCCGCTCCGTCTCGTCGGCACGGACGCCCTCGGAAAACACCCGGGCGACGGTGTTGTCCGTTATGCCGTTCTGGCCCTGCGTGTTGCCGATCATATCGTTGTTCAGCACGGCCTCGATACGCCATCCGGCGGCCTTCGCCTCGGCGGCCATGTTCTGCCCGCCGAACAACCCCTGCTCCTCTCCGGACAGCCCGGCGTAAACGATCGAAGCCGGGAACTCGTAACGCGTCAGCACGCGAGCCGCCTCGATGACGCCCGCCATTCCCGAAGCGTTGTCGTTCGCGCCGGGAGCGTCGGTCGTGGCATCGGACCCGTCGGACGCCCGCGAGTCGACGTCCCCGGACATGATGACGTAGCGGTTCGGGTCCGTAGTGCCGCGCTGAATCGCGATCACGTTGACGACCACGGTGGAATCCGGCATGCGACGAGCACCGGTGACGACAGACGATTGGAAGGTCACATCCAGGCATCCGCCGCAGGCATCCGAAATCCGGTCGAATTCCGCCTTGATCCAGCGCCGGGCGGCGCCGATGCCGCGCCTGTCGGACAGCGTATCGGACATCGTATTGCGGGTGCCGAACGCGGCGAGCGTTCGAATGTCGGCCTCGATCCGCTCAGCCGAAACGGAATCGACGATCGCCTCCATGACCGACCCGGCGCCGGGCCGGGCGTCGATGACCGGGGCCGACTCCTGGGCCGCGGACCGGCCCGGGATGAACAGCAGTGATGCGACGGCGCACGAGGCCGCCCCGGTCCATCCCGCCGCACACCTCATCGGCAGGGCTACCGGTGGCTCACGTACCACACATACGCCGCCACGCGTTCGATGTCGCTCGCCGAGATATCCGATCCTCCCCGGGGAGGCATCGCGATTCCGCTCGTCGACGCCTTTTCGGATATACCCTCGGCGATGATTCGGCCGATCGTCTTGTATTCGCCCTTGGCGTCGAGCCACACGTCGTCGGTCAGATCGGGGCCCAGGAGGCCCGTGGCTTCGCTGCCGTGGCACAGGGCGCACGCACCCGGACCGTTGAACACCTGTTCTCCCCGCTTCACCATCTCCGGCGTCACACCGGGAGGCAGCGAGTCGCCCGACTCGGGATGGCTCGTCTTCCAGATGTACGCGGCGGCCGACTGTACCTGCGCATCGTCGATCTTCGTCCCGCCGCGGGCCGGCATGGCCGTGCCCGTTGACGACTGAGACTCGGGAACCCCGGTCAGGATCACCTGCAGGATCGACAGGTAGCTGCCCTTGGCCTGCAGCCAATCGTTATCCGCAAGCCGCGGTCCGACGCCGCCCTCGGCGTTGGAGCCGTGACAGGTCGTGCACAAGCCGTTCCCCTTGAAGATCGCCTCGCCTTCCTTGACCATGTCCATGGTGACGCCCCACGGGAGCGAGTCCCGCGTTGCGGCCGTCACCTGGGCCGCAGCCTGCGGAGGACGAGCGAACAGCGCGCCAAATAGAAAGACCACACTGAGTTGAACCAGCGGTCGATGTCGTTTCATGATGCGTCCCTGATGCGGGTTACGTACCCTGAATGCTAGGCTGCGGTGGTCTCGGAATCAACGGTGGCTGAGGTACCAGACGTACGCCGCGACCCGCTCAATTTCGGCTTCGGTGATCGCCGACCCGCCCTTTGGAGGCATGGGAATTCCGCGCGTCGACTGTTCCTCCGTCACGCCGTTGGCAATGATCCGGCCGATGGCCAGGTAGCTTCCCTTCGCGTCCAGCCAGACATCATCCGTCAGATCGGGACCCACGAGGCCGGTCGCATCGCTCCCGTGACATCCGAAGCAGTTGCCGGGTCCCGCAAACACCTCACGCCCCCGATCGATGATCTCCTCGGACACACCGGGAGGCAACTCTTCACCCGCTTCGGGATGGCTCATCCTCCAGATGTAGGCTGCCACCGCGTGCACGTCTGCGTCGCTGATCAGCGAGCCCCCCCGGGCGGGCATCTCCGTACCGGTAGCGGATTGGTCGGCCGTGACACCCGTCGTGACGACCTGGAGAATGGACAGGTAGCTGCCTTTGGCCTGGATCCAATCGTTGTCGGTGAGATCGGGCCCGATCAAACCCTGACCGCTCTCGCCATGGCATGTGGTGCACAGGCCCGGGCCTTCGAAGATCACCCGACCCTCCTCGACCATTTCCATCGTGACGCCGGGTGGTAGCGAGTCGGCTTGCAGTGCCTGTCCGGGGAGGCTCCCGGCCAGGGTCAGGCTCCCGAGGCCTGTCACGGCCACCAAGACCGATCCACTCCGTCTTCCGATTGTAGCCACCGAACCTCCCTGAAATGGTCTGACGCTCTCAGGAGATCATACGGCGGCCCACCGGCTCGAATCAATCTAGAATCGACGCGCGATGTCCATGGTCAGACGGTTGCCGGTATAGCGGGAACTCGCTCTGTCGCGATTCGAATGGTGATACAGTGCCCGGGCCTGGAACCGCCCGACACGCCAGGTCAGGCCGCCGCTCGCCGAGTAGCTTCGTTCGGTCAGGTCGGAGTGTTGCCGCCAGCGCAGTGCGGTGATCGTGCCGGTCAGTTGAAGTTCCGGTCGCACGGCCCAGCTCGTGCTCACGCCGATGGACAGCCGGCTCGTCCTGCCATCGCGGTCACGGGCTCGACTCCCACCCGCATCGATCGACGACTGGACGCCGTTCCACACGGGAAACAGGAAGGAAGCGCTACCCTCGAGCAGATCGTAGCCGATGGTGGCCGAGCGACGGCGTCGATCCATGATGCCCGCGCGCAGCCGCCCGAACGGCAGCGAAAGGTTGGCCGAGACGGACGTCGAATGCTGGCGGAAGTCGCCGGTCACGGGTGCTCCGGTTCCGGAAAACTCCGTGGCGCGCTCCGACCGCGTATGCCGCAGGCTGACGCCGCTGCGTGAGAGGCCCACGTCGAACCTGGTGACCGCACCTTCCTCCCGCGAGTCGATCGCGATCCGGAACCGATAGCTGACGATGATCTTGTCGTCGATGAGGATCCGGGAGCCGACCGGAATCTGGATTTCCGTGAGACCGCCCAGCGAAATGACTTCGTAGTCGATTCCCGGTTCGTACAGGATTGTCTCGTCCCGGCTGCGCACCTCGATGCTGGTCGGATCCACACGGCTCTGATCGAGCGTCACGGCGCGCGTCGGCCCGATCTCGTGCTCCTCGTTCAGCACGGGCACCAGACCGCCGGTGCTCCCGTCCAGGTCGCGCAGCACGTAGCCGGCGAACGCACCGCCCGAGAGCCGGATGTCGGCGGGCAGGCCGAAGCGAAACGAACCCTGCGGCCCCGCGCTCACGTTGCGTTGCCGACCGCCCTCGAAATCGGACGTGGAGGCAGAGGCCCGGCCGCCGAGTGTCACGCCCGGGAATGGGCGGGTGGTGAAATTCCAGCCCAGGGTGCGGCTCGAGGCGCGAGCGCCGGTTCCTTCCGACAGGCTGCGCGAATACGTCAGTGTCGTACGCGCCGAAGTAGTGTGCTGGATGCGGATCTGTTCCGACCACGCGCTGCGCATCTGGGAGATCGACCCGGAGCGGTCCGTTCGTCGCCACCTGGACACCAGCTCGCTTCCCTTTCCCCAGCGGAAGCGGTGATTGACGAACATGTTGCGGGATTCCAGCCGGGTGTCCCGGAGCCGGTCGTGTACGTTCGTCCACTCGGCGACCGCCTCGAGCTTCCGGTTCCGCATGCTGACCCGGCCCCGCAGGGACCCGTCGTCGCGGGCGATCGGGATGCGGTCCGGCCCGACCTCCGTCAGGCTCGATCCTGTTCTCGTGTCGATGCGCGCGGTCATCGGAAGCAGACGGTTCATCCAGGTCAGGCCTGCACCCAGGCCGTGGAACTCGAATTCTCCCCGCGTGCCGAATCCGCCGGATGTTCGGCCGGTGGACCGGTCGAGATTGAAGTCCAGGTGGACGGGTTTCGCGCTCAGCAAGGTCACGTCGCTGCTGAACCCGAGAGAGCGCGAGTTCAGCGAAGACGGGAGGTCCGTCGACCCTGCCTGCCGGAAGGTCGGCCGGAACTCGAAGCTGTACCGCAGAATGCCGGGGTGCAGCACGGAGCCCGCGAAGGGTAAAACGAACCACTCCTCCAGGTTGGATTGTCTCGACGTGGCGCCCACTGTCGGTCCGCTCCAGGCTTCATCCAGCCGAAACCCGACGACGGTTCGCTGGGCGACGATCCGGGGCAGGCCCTGCGCGTGAGACACGGACGGAAGGGTCGTGGATCCGACAACCAGCGCCGCACAGGCGGCCGCCGCTCGCCACCGCCTGCGTCCTACTCGGTGTCCTGTTCGGGCGGCTGATGACAGCGCTGGCAGGAATCGAAACTCACGTCGAACGCCGTGTCCCCGTCGTGGCAGCGGCCACAGAACCGGCCTTCGTCGATCGCCGCCATCGTAATGTCGTTCGCCCCGAGTCGGGGCTCGAACAGTTCGAGGTGGCAAACCCGGCACTGGAAGCGAATCCTGTGGACCCAGTGCGGAAACACCGACGGCGGTAAGCTCGCGGTCACGAACGTGCGCCCGGCACGCACCGGCGGCGTTCCGCCGATCGCCGGGTCGGGGTCGGCCACGGCGTTGGAGTCGGCGGGCGACTTCGCGATCAGAGCGGTGGAATCGGCGACCGGCTCCGGCGCTCGCAGCATCCGCTTCATCGTGAGCGTGCCGAGCAGGATCGGCTGCGCACGGTTCGGCGGCTGCGGCAGCTCCTGGTGGCAGCGCTCGCATGCCGTCACGGGCGGAAACGACACCTTCCCGTGGCACTCGCCGCAGTACCTGCCCTGCAGGACATCCGCCATTTTGATCTCGGTGCCACGGTAGCGGAAGATGCGCGCGTGGCACTGGGCGCAATCCACCCACTCCGTGTGCGCGGAGTGCGGAAAGAAGGCGTCGAACGTCGGATTCGGCCCGGGAAAATAGAAGTCGAAGCCGAACGCGAACCGGGGCACCTCCGGGGGCAAGTCGATGCCGGAGACCGTGGGACGGGGTGCGATCACGCCGCTGCGAAGCGCCGCGACCCAGTCGATGTTCCCGGCCTGATCTCGCGGGAGAAGTTGAATCACGCTGTCCGGATCGAGCACGTCCTCGATCGGAGGACGCATCGTGTCCGAATGCAGAAACAGGGTCCCGGGCGGACGAGCCGGGGGCCTGGCCACCGTATCGGCTCGTGGTGGCGGCGGCGGAACATCCGCCACGACGGACAGCAGCTGTCGACTGCAGCTGGCTGCCGCCGCCGTGGCGAGTGCGAGCAGCGAGGCCCGCAGGACGGTTGTTCTCATCACCGCACATTGTCTGCCTGCCTACCAGTCGAGGCAAGCCGACGCCGCCGCGCTACTTGATGTGGCAGGTCGTGCACAGATCGCTGGAGCTGTTGGCGATCCGCAGCAGCGGCGAGTTCGTGTCGTTGTGCGGATTGTGGCAGCTTGCGCACTGGACCTTCTCACCAGGCGTCGTCGGATCCGTGAACAGCTTCAAGCCGGCCGCTTCGATGCTGGCGACCGTGTTGAACGCCGGATCGAGCGCGGGATCGTACACGATCGAGATCGGATGATCGTTCCGCAGATCGGTCCCGAGGTTCTCGTTACCGTCGATCGTGTTGACGCCGTCGGACGTCGTCGGAATCGTCCCGGTAAAGGAATTCGGCGCGTTCGTGATCACGTCCAGTCCGATCGTGCCATCGTGGCACGACAGGCAGGCGGCCGAAACGCCGGTCGGATCCGTGTCCTGCGTCATTTCGATCGTGTTGCTGGTGTACATATCATACGGCCCGGCGCCGAAGGCCCGGTTCCACAGCGGTGCCTCGATGGAACCGGCGTGGGGCGTGTGGCAGTAGACGCAGATCTCACCGTAGTCTTCGAGGATGCCGCCCGACGTCGGGTCGTTGCCGCCCGACAACACGGACAGGTTGTGCTTGGTGCTGCCAACGTCGTCGGTCTGTGCGATCGCGACGCTGTTCGTGGTGAGCAGCATCGCGCTGCACGCGATGGCGCCCACGAGGAGCTTCTGCAGTCGGTTGGTGTTCATCGTCCTGCTCCTGTTGGCCTCTGAGTCCTGAGAGACGTTGGGGTTGAGTCCGAGCTACCACGCATGCGCGGTTGTTTCGCTCGGATTGCTGCGGTGACAGGTGAGACACAGCGACTGCGTGTTCGCGAGTCGCAGGAACGGTTGGAACTGCTGAGTGTGAGGCTCGTGGCAGGTCATGCACTGCACTTTGCCGTCGTACAGCACGAGTCCCGCCGCCTCGATCTCA
>Ga0224512_10001513_pt1 | contig 22348 bp, 18 predicted proteins | sample SF_May12_sed_USG_4_FD_169103 | JGI IMG/M metagenome (GOLD analysis project Ga0224512, IMG submission 169103) | Sediment microbial communities from San Francisco Bay, California, United States - SF_May12_sed_USGS_13 | ecosystem: Environmental > Aquatic > Marine > Sediment | place: USA... | reverse complement strand
AGAATCCGTTTGCGACGGATTTGGGCCAGCTCTATTCAGAGGCCAGCCCGTTCGGATTCAATGGCGGTCAGTGGTACCTGCGAGCTCGAATGACCTTCTAGTTCATTCAAGCGCTGTCTAGAAAAGCCCCGCCCAGTGCGGGGCTTTTTTTGCCTGCGTTAACCGTTTCTGTAGATATAGCTGTAGGCGTTGATTGCCGGCACGCCGCCCAGGTGTGCATACAGCACTTTGGAGCCAGCCGGGAAGAAGTCATTACGGACCAGGTCGATCAGACCCTGCATCGATTTTCCTTCGTAAACCGGATCGGTCATCATGCCTTCGAGGCGGGCGCACAGCCGAATCGCGTCGTTGGTCTCGGCTGATGGGACGCCATAGACCGGGTAGGCGTAGTCCTCGTTGAGCACCACGTCGTCGGTCTCGATCTCGCGGCCCAGCTCAACGAGCCCGGCCGTGTTTTTAGCGATCTCCAGCACCTGCGCGCGGGTTTGCTCGGGCGTGCCCGAAGCGTCTACGCCGATCACGTTGCGCGCGCGGCCGTCTTTCGCAAAGCCGACGAGCATGCCGGCATGCGTCGAGCCGGTCACGGTGCAAACAATGATGTAATCGAATCTGATGCCCATCGCCGCTTCCTGCGCGCGCACTTCTTCGGCAAAGCCAACAAAACCGAGGCCGCCGAATTTGTGCACCGAAGCACCGGCTGGAATGGCATAGGGCTTGCCGCCTTTGTCTCTGACATCCTGGATGGCTCTTTCCCAGCTCTCGCGAATGCCGATGTCGAATCCGTCGTCGACCAGGTCGATCTCGGCGCCCATGACGCGACTCATCAGGATGTTGCCGACGCGGTCGTATACCGCGTCTTCGAAAGGCACCCAGCTTTCCTGCACGAGGCGGCACTTCATGCCCAGCTTTGCCGCGACTGCCGCGACCTGGCGGGTGTGGTTCGATTGCACGCCGCCGATCGTGACCAGCGTGTCGGCCCCGGCCGCGATGGCGTCGGGCACGATGTACTCGAGCTTTCTCACCTTGTTGCCGCCGAACGCCAGGCCCGAGTTACAGTCTTCGCGCTTGGCATAGAGGTCGATTTTGCCGCCAAGATGCTCGGACAGTCGACTGAGTTTTTCGATGGGCGTCGGGCCGAAAGTCAGCGGGTAGCGTTCGAATTTTTCGAGCATGGGTGATCCTCTTGTCTCATAATACTCGTACAACGATCCCGACGGCCAGCGCACTGAACGTTCTGCTCATAATTCTGATCCTGCTCGTGGTGACCCGCACGTTCGGCGAGTTTGCCGAGCGCGCCAAACTGCCGGCGTTGGTCGGCGAACTCGTAGCCGGTATTTTCCTCGGCTTTTTACTGCTGAGATTTCAGGGTCTAATGCCAACGATCTGGTTTGCTGCAAACAGCGAACTATTTGCCGGGCTCGCCGACCTCGGCATGTTTTTTCTCATGCTGCTGGCGGGCATCCGCATGGAGCCGCTGGACTTTGCGAGATCCTCCAGGTCGGCCATCCTTGTTGCATTGGGCGGCATGCTCGTGCCGGTCAGCGTGGGATTCGGACTGGGCATCCTCGTCCTGCCGGATTCATCGTTCAAGGTCGCGCAATGCCTGTTCGTCGGCGTCGCATTGGCCATAACGGCGGTACCGGTGGCCGTCCGGATGTTCATGGATCTCGGCGCCCTCGAATCCCGGGTTGGTAAAGCCGTGATTGCTGCCGCACTTTGGGATGACGTGCTTAGCCTGTTCCTGATGGCGTTGTTACTCGCCGCGATCGGCAGCGGTGGTACCGGCGCATTCAATATAGGGGCTCTTCTGCCCGTCGTCGGCAAGGTGCTGCTGTTCTTCGCCATGACCATCCCGATCGGTCTGTATATTTTCCCGATTATTGGTCGATATTTCCGACACCTGAGTTTTCCCGAGGTGGACTTCAGCATGTTGCTCATTGGCGCCCTGGCGTATGCCGTCCTTGCCGAGTACATGGGGCTCCATCTGATCATCGGCGCATTTCTTGCGGGCATGTTCTTTCATCCGAAAGTAGTCAATGAAGAAATCTACGAACGCGTAGAACAGCAGATGTCGGGACTGACCGGTGGCTTCCTGGCACCGATATTTTTTGTATCAATCGGCTTTCATCTGGATTTCAGCAGCGTAATCCAGGTGCCAATGTTTGTGATTACACTGACGCTGCTTGCGCTTGCCAGCAAGATGATTGGCTCGGGATTTCCCGCCTATTGGGCGGGATTCTCAAAGCGTGAATCTGTCCTGGTCGGCGTGGGCATGAGCGGCCGCGGCGCTGTCGAGCTGATCATCGCCGGCGTTGCACTCGAAGCCGGCCTGTTCCTGCAGCCGGATCCTCCACACGTGATTGTGCAGAGCCTGTTCTCTGCCATTGTCATCATGGCGCTGGTGACAACGGTGGCGACGCCCATTGCCTTACGCCTGTTGTGGAAACCCGGATCGAATTCACTTAATCGTTAATCAACCTTGTGTAATGTCAGGAACATGGCTTTGTCGAGGGCGACGAAGAAGTCCTGATACGTGGCGGCATCCGTCACGCTGTTCTCGCCGATGCGGGCGTTGGCGCGAACAGCAATTCGCTGGCCGTCCTTTTTAACGACCGTCACGGTCATGCGCATCGTGTGCGCGTGCAGGCGCGTTGCGGTGACCGTACCGAGTTCGGCGTCGGCCTGGTCGATCGTAAAGCCGAGATCCTGCAGCGTCGCGATGACCGAGCGCATCGTCATCGCCCTGTCCAGCGTATCGTATTCGCGCGTCTGGATCTGGCGCATTTCGAGCTGCGTGCCCGCGCCGGCAACATTGGCCGGTGTCGTTGCGCAACCGGCCAGCAATAACAAGCACACGAATGGCAGTGGCTTCAGCAAGTGGTTCATTTCGCACCTACCTGTATAAAAAGGGACTTCTGCAGATTGTCGAAAATCTGTTGGTAGGTCTCGGCGTCATCGATGCGTTCCAGCACCTTGATTCGATCCATCTTGTCGTAAATAACGCGCTGGATCGTTATGCGGGCCGTGTATTCGCCGCTGTGCGCGAGGCTCGGCAGCACGACCATCGTCAACGTGATGTGCTGATCGTCCTGCGCCGTCGACAGGGCGTCGCAGCCACCGCCGCCGCCGACGGCACACAGCAAATCGAGGAAAAAGAGACCCGTTTTCTCACTGCGCGAGTCGGCGTCGGTAATCTTGGAGGCCGTGATCACCCCGAGAGGTTTTTCAATACGCTCGACGTTGAACTCCATGTCCTGCAGGACGGCGATCGTCGCCGTAAGGATGTCGATCTCGGAGGGCGCGGCGAGGGATCGAGTCTGGATCGAGCGCACATCGAGCGTGCTCTCGGGCAGCCGCAGGGCCGGCTCCGGAATCGAAGCCGCGCAGCCGCCGAGCATAGCGACCAGCAGCGCCGCAGGCACCAGGCGGATCATTAGAACCTCGACGTGTGATAGGAGAAATCACGCACCGCGCCGTTGCCGTCGAACTTGATGATGACGGTTAATGTGCGCTGCGAAGTGGAGCTGGAGCCGGCGCTGGCCGAGCCGACTCCGGCGCCGCCGCCCGAGCTACCGAACAGCAGTCCCACGATCGTGCCGCTGCTGCGCGAGTAAGTGACGTCGGTCGAGATCTTGTCGTAGATCCAGGTTTCCTGGCGCTGGTCGTCCGTCGTGACGATGTTCGGTGAACCGAGCACGCCGGCCACATCGGCGGCCGACATGCCGAGACGGATCTCCTTTTGCACCGTGCCGACCGTGAGGCGATTGCTCTCATCCGCTTCGCGGACATCCGCCGCGTGGTGCGTGGCGCTGCAGCCGGCTGCGAGCAGGGCGGCCAGTACAGCTACTGTCATATTCTGCGAGGTTTTCATGGTGTTACTCTCCGGGCTGCGTCAGTTGTGCTGATTGAACGCTACGCCCGCGGCGGCCGGCTGCATTGCGGATTGTCCGATGAACTGCTGATGATTCGCTGATGCGATCGCGATCTCCCATTCGATGCCGAAAAATGAGACCATTCGGGCCTCAGCGAAAGGATGCATGCGCCCGTAGCTCAGTTGGATAGAGTACCTGGCTTCGAACCAGGTGGTCGGGAGTTCGAATCTCTCCGGGCGCGCCAAAAATTCTAAGTTAGATCAGGCAGTTAGCGTTTCACGCGCTAGCTGCTTTTTTCTTTAACACCACCAGTGCGGGACTTTTGCGTGACCCCTCTCCGACTACCTGGTTAGCGGCCTCTAAGAGGTTACCTAACTCGGCTGCCGAGTAGTGGCTCGTAATGCGTCCTGACCGGTGTCCCAACAAGTCCTGCCGATCCTCGAATGACACGCCTGCGGCTCTGAGTCGTCGACCAAACGTGTGCTTTAGGTCGTGGATTCTCACCTGTGACAACCCGGCCTTTTTTCTGGCGGTCTGCCAGCCCGAATTGTTCATCTTTCTCAGGCGCCTGCCGCAGTAGGTAAAGACATGCATTCGGTTTTGACCGCGGCTGCTCTCAACAATCGATTTTGCCACTTTGTTGAGAACGACCAATCGTTCTTCGCCGTTTTTTACTCGCTCCTCCGGGATCAGGAATACGGATGTTTCAAGTTCCGGAACATCAATTTCCCAATCCCAGCGAAGACTGCAGACTTCCTGTTCGCGGCAACCGGTGTTGACTTTGAAAAGCGCCATGCGGGCCAGGTGGTCCGGAAGCTCTTTAAAAAGACGCGTTTGCTCATCCCAGGATAGCGGGTAGGGCTTACGCGCATCAGTCACTTTGAGCAGCTTGATCTTCGGTGGATGTTCGAGCCAGCTCAGACCAGTATCGTCCAGCCATTCCGAAGCTGCGATGTTGAGAATGTGCCGTACCACGCCCAATGCCAGATTAATCGACTTGGTCTTAATGCCGGCTTTTCGTCGCATCTCGATAAACGGCTGCAATGTTCCAATGTGAACCGCGCGTAGATCCAGATCGCCCACGAATGCATCCAGTTGTTTCAGATGCAGTGCATCGTCGGCGATGCTTTTCTTCTTTCGGTTTTCGATCAGATACTTCGTTGCCGCTTGTCGAAAAGTACGTCTCGGTCGCTCTCCGTAGATCAGCGCCTTGCGTGTTTCTTCGATTCTTTTGGCTAAGTAGCCCTCCGCTTTTTCGAGACGGTGCTCGCCAGTGCTTTCGCAAAGGCGGCGGCCTCGCAGTTTTTTGTCGATGTGCCAGATTCCGCCTCGATTAACGAGGCCTGGCGTTCTTCTACGTCCCATGGCTTTCTCCTTATCGCCGCGGGACGCCCGTTGCGAGAGATATACTCCTCCACCCAGGCGTCCAGTTCAAGCCGGTCAAAGGCGATGCCCTGCCGGCCGATTGGAATACTTGTGAGCAATTGCCGAACCTCGGCATTGAAGCGATTACGATCCATACCGAGATAAAAGGGCGCGTCGCGCAGACGAATGAACCGCGGCAGAAGAGGCCGCGTTGCTGACATTCCCCGGTCTGTGGCATTGCCGATCATTGACCCGGACCTCGATTTGCCGACGGGGTCGGCTCAAGCGCCGGCCGCCCAGCCTTGAGCGCACCCCGTTCACCACTCGGCCGAACCCACGACCCGTCGAGCCGCTCAATCCAGCCGTCGTGGTCTAGCGCGAGGATCAATAACCGCACGGTGAGCCAGTGCCGGTAACGCGTACCGCTGGCATGCTGATTGGTGCGTTCCACCAGGTACCAGCGCAGGTGCTTTAATTGCCACTGGTAGGGACCGACTTGCCAACGGCGCCAAATTGTCTGAGCGATGTGTCCGCTGCGAGCAAGATGCTGGCGCACCGTGCCGCGTCTCGACCCAGGCAGTCGATTGGCCAGCAGCGAACTGGCGATGCGTGCTGCCGCCCGATGATTCGCGGGCCGGCTCATCGGGCACCGCCGATGTAGGCGGCAACTACGTCGGTGCGCGCGTGCCCCAGTTCCTGTGCAATGGTCTGCCTCGCTGCACGATCTGTATCGCGATCGGCTAACTGCCTGCCAGCCATTACCGGCGCCGCTGACCCAGCCAACTGCTGGTAGCGATCGCAGGCGTAGGCCGCGCGCAGGTCATGAATCTTCTTCAGACCGAAATCATCTCTGACCAAGGCCCAGACATGATGAATACGCGAGTACCACTGTTTCCAGGTGAGGTGGGACGGAATCAGATTACGATCCTTTCCTTGGGCCGTGGCGGCTCTCACCAGGCAACCGATCGCCGCACCGGATACCGGGACCCAGCGATCCACCCGATGACCCCGGCCGCCCTTGGTGCCGGCCGTGATATTGACCGCACCGTGTTTCTTCACCTGACCCAATGCGACCCGTGCATTGAGCAGGGAGGCTTCCTTCAGGCGCAGACCCAGTGCGCGGGCGACTTCGATGGTCGCCGCCACCCGTTCATGCCCCTTCTGGCGCAGTTGCTCGGCACACCGGCGCACCATCGTTTGATCGAGACCTGCTGGCGGGTCGGTTCGTACTCGCGACCGTTGGCCAACTAGAGCCACTGGCGCAACATGTACCTGCCGATCGTTCCGCATCGCCTGCATCACGACGTTGACCGACGACAGCAGGTTCTGTGCGTAGGCCGGGGACATGCCGGCATCGACCTTGTCCGACAGTGATTTCCCGTAGTCCTGCACTACCTCACTATTGATCGACTGTGCATCATGAATGCCGTGCTCGTCGCGGCACCAGGCAACGAACCGTTTCCAGCGCTCGGCATGTCCAGTGACAGTCCCGTAGTGTCCATTGCCATACTGATCTCGCAGCGCCTGTTTGCCGGCCCATGCCATCTGCTTGCCGTAACCAAAGTTACGATGACCACCTGCTTTGTTCATGCCGTTCTCCTGAATCCAAATCCGGGTTCTCGTTTCGGTTTCTCACAGCGATTCCTGGTATCGGTGAGTGATAAACCGCGGATCAGCTGGCGGTCACAGCGTGAGTGCCTCATTGCAAGGCGTAAGCAGCGCAATGCGCTGTGTATTCAATCCCCTGGTCCTCACACCCCGAAACGACCGCAAAGGGCCGCGGAATCGGGTGTGGGCTGCGCCAGTCAGTCCGTTGACTGGCCGCCGGGCAGGGCGTTTTGACGGCTATGACACGGTGCCTTGGCACGATCAAAGCCTGTCGGGACGCAGACTTGCGCCAGTTTCAAGAGGCCCGTCTCTGTGCGGCGCGGGCGCGCTCACAAAGACGGGCTGAGTTGCAACAGGGATTCGACACAGGACATCACTGGGTCATGCATCCGGCATGACGGCAGTAATGACGGCGTCGTGTTGTTGCGGCGTACTGAAGAGTTGCACCAGGAACTGGCGCAATGGAGAGGCTCACGCAAACGCGCTGCCTGCTGGGTCAACGACCCGCTTGTCTAAATCGCAATCGAGTTGCGCTGACTAAAGGGGAGATCGACGGCAATTGCCGTTGCGCCTGATGGACGATCTCTGTAGGCGCTGGGTGCTCCGGAAAATCGGAGCGGGTGTCGTTGGTATACCGCAACGACGACGGTGTTGATGCGAGAACTTTAGCGCGTGTCCAGCGGATAGGCGAGCGGAAAGTGGGGCAGAGTTTGTGCCCCCGTTTCTGAGGAATAATTGAAGAAGCGAGAAACGGCCGGGGTCGAACCTGTTAACTCGTCAGTACCCACAATCGTGTTGAGTCGACTGCCTAGAAGGTACTGATACCACTAAACTCCATGAAACGATATAGCCGGCGTCGCCAGAACGATGTGTCTTCATAGCGCTCATACGGAAGGCTATATGTACGATCGGCGGTATTACTCCACTCGTCGTCGAAGTACTTTCGAGCAGCAACGAATACGGCATCACTATGATTGCCACTCACGACTATATCGGTTTCCAAGTTGAAATCGTCCAAATTTCGGCGCGTGAAATTGGCCGAACCAGAAACAATGACGTTGTTACCCGACTTATGACGGACCAATAGCATCTTCGTGTGGCATTGCTCACCCATGGAATTACACCAGCGCACAGGGATACCGGCGGCACTCAACTCGTACGCCACCGGCCTGTTGGGAATGCCGTTCTTTTCCCGTCCATACGCATCTCTATTCGCATCCAGAAACAATCGGACGCTCGCGCCGCGTTTGTGGGCATGCTTCAGCGCTGCGATGATCTTTCGATCCGACAAATAAAACATCATCAGATCGATCTTGTCTCCCGATTCCGCCTCGTCGAGTGTCGCAAGGACGACGTCTTCGATTTTTCCCTCCGTGACTACCTGAACAGTGGTGCCTGCCGTGACATGCTCGCGTGGGATATTAACCTCCACTGGCGCATAGCCTGAAAAGGTCAATACAGCATTTTCAGTTTCCAGCAAGTCCGCAACGGCGGCGCCCGTAAATCGAATTGCCGCGTTGCGATGCGCGCTGCTGCCATCGTGTGGATTGGCCGACGACACGAAGCCAACGTACGTGTGACCGCTGTCGGCGATCAATACCTTGCGATGGTTCGCTTTGAAATTGAGCAGCTCCAGATAACTGCGAATCGACACCCGGTCCGGCCCGATCAGACTCGGTACCGTGTTAGCTGGCGAGTTTCCGAATGGCTTCACCATGAGCCGCCAGAAGAACGAATAAACAGCGTTGCTATCTCGGAGTTTGCGTAAATTTGTTGTGGCGACACGCACGCCCGCCTGCTCGAGACGCTCGAAGTACGGCGATGGAAGACCGCCATAGAGCTCATTGACAGGATCTGTGATGACGACGATTTCCATTTCAGGATGCTGCATTTTTTTGCTGACAAGTACGTCGGTCAGTTCATCCGCGAGCGGTCTTGTTTGCTCCGGCACAGCTCCTTGAAAATCATTGTAGAGAAACATGTCCACCACGATCAGCTCGCGTGCTTCGTCGATGATACGAAACACATCGTCGAAGATAGCCTGCTCCACATGGCGTTCGCCGTTTTTATCCACCCAAGCCGTGTCGGCAATGAATGCCACGTTTTGACTCGGTATTTCCTCGCCACGAAAAGACGTGCCCTCCGGCAATGCCTTCAGGTTGTGGCAACCCGACAAAGCCAGAAAACCTGCCAATACTAGATTGAAGCGCATCGGGCATTCACGCAAGCGGTTCTATTCTCCACGTAGTTATCGAATGTCAGTCCACTGGCTGTCATGTTAAATCACGGTATTTGTAGATCTTAAAATTGGCGATATTCTCAAGAGGATTACGCAGCGTTTGCATTTGTGGATTTCGAATAAAGTATGGGAATAGTCCTGGCCGCGTTTCGGAAGCGAGAAAGGGCCGGATGCGGCCAGAAGCCCACATTAATTGAAGCCGCTATTCAGAATGTTGGTATGTAAAGCCGAAATGTTGGCCAATCCTATTCCGTAGATTCTACTGCGTGTTTATCCATCTCATGAACCATTTCCGCTATTCGCCTCGCATTTGCGTATCGGGCTACGGCCATTAGAGTGTTTGACTGTGGATGTGCTGACAGAAAGCCCTGCTGAGGCAGGAGTGGTCGCAAAATTGGAACCATCATATTAGCGGCTGCTTTTTTCGGCCGCATGATTCTCGTTACCCATTCGTCATCGGCGATTGTTTCGTCATCCTCATAGAGCATTGGCAGAGGATATCGACGAATGGCGCCGACCGGAACAACATTTACCACACCGTGCACCGTTACCGCTGCGAGCTCATTGTTACGTAGAACCGTGTGCAGAAGAAGGTAGGTAACATCACGCCAATCAATTTTCCCGACAACCACCTCGGCGGGCGTCCGACTATCGACCAGAAATTCCTTGTTGGACTTCCTGGAAACCGACTCAAGGAGATCATCGAGTGCAACAGTCGGCAAGGTTGCTGGAGAGCACTCGCACGGTGCTACTGGTGCCTTCTCCTCGTCTGCCACAACAACAGGTATGGCAACAATCAAGAGGCATGCGACAAGAAAATTTACAAACCAAATTGTCATATGTAATCCTCCGAAAGGCATTGTTGAATGCCGCTGACTACTGCTATTCGCATCTCGTGAGCCGCACAAAGTGCGGGTAGTAACTCAGTGGGTTGGTAAGATGCTCGCTAAATTTCCCTGTGTTCGTGGCGTACGTTACAACCAGGTCAGCACCGCTAAGTTGCGGATGTGCTTTGCCGGCGTAGACCATGACGTTTGGCTGGTGATGCTCCGGTGGTTGATAGAGTATGTGCGGCGCTGACCAGGGTCCGGTCAACGTTGGTGACGCACGCATGGTCACAACCGCTTGCCCGAAGCCCTTGGTGTGGACTACAAGATATCGCTGCGTGTTCTCATCAAGGTGAATCGTTAGCTCCGACGCCCCATTTTCGAATAGCGGCCATCGCGGCGCAGCGGATGAATCTGGCACCCAGCCGAGCCGCTCCCCAGCCCACCACTCCGGCTCAAGCAAGCTACCACTATGAACTTGCTCAATCGGCCAGCGCGCCGCAAATACGGGATGCGACTTAACCGGGTTCTGTGACCCAAATGCGTACACATGCTCCCCCAGTTGTAGCACGCCCGCGAATCCAACCAGAATGCCGATCAGGTTGGGTGGCGACTCAAGTGAACGCACTCTCCACGCTGAAGGCTCTGCATCCGGGTTCTCAACCATCACGGCTGTCCAGCCCACATGCTCAAAACCCAGCCCCGTCCCCGTATTGCGGATCGTGCGGCCGAAAAACAGGACCAGACGGTCATCTACTCGTACACCATTGCCGAACCAAAGCGATTCGCCATCGCGGTCCGGAAACATGGCAGTCGGGCTACCGTCGGCGGAAATACCCCAATAGAAGGACATCGTGGCAGTGCTCGGGTCCGCTCCGGTTTGGATCGCGACGGAGTTGCTGACCATGCGTCCGTTCTCTCGCAGTCCACTGCCCGACGGATCAATCCACGCGTCGCCGAAGAGCCAAAGGACGCGCCCGCCACCGAGGTCTACTGATGAGGCAACATCTCCGCCCAGCCAATGCGGGTCGCCGTGAAATAACTGATCGGCCTCGCGCCAGGCTGCTGCCTCGAAGCAGGGCACATCAACCGGCTCCACCTTTACGTAGCTTTTGTCCTTGCCGTCTGAGACAACAACACGGTCCGAACTCGCTGTTTGCTCCCACCTGCCAGGTAAGCGCGAACCGTACGCTGAATCGGATTCCGAAATGACCGGATCGAGTGAGAGCACGCAACCGGGTAGCCCAATGAATAGGGCTAGAATGCTGACGGGCACCTGCATTAATCGGATTGTCAAAGTGACTTCCATAAACCGGCGCTTCCTTACAAACAAATGACTTGCGAAATATCAGCGAAGCATGGTCGCTTTGGGTTCAGACTTTGTGTATACGTCTCAGGATTGAACTTAGAGCGTGTACAAGTATTGAGTTCATGTCACATCAGGGAACATGGTGCAATCTTCCGAGTCTCCCGGCAGAAAGGTCCGTTACCAAATTGGCGCCAGTAGTCGCGACAACGTGCCGAGGGTAATATAGGGCGGATCCGTATTTCCGATGACGGGCGAGCCGCTGCTGCGCCTCGCCCAGACTCATTCCGGCAACAGTCAGAGCTGCCTCGAATTCGCTTTGAGCGCGTTGATGCGCTTTGAAAAGCATCATCTGTACACGACTGTGGACGCTGGCCTGGCCGTCACCCGTGGTTTCGATTGCATAGAACGCCGCTTCGGGGTTCTGCGCCGTTGTAAGACTTTGCACACCGTCGGATACGGCGGAACTCGGCAAACAGCCAAATGGCTTGATGGAAAGAACAAGATGGGCACGCTTGTTTTGCGCTATGTCCATGAACTTGCCGACCTCCATGAATGCTTCGCCGCCGCGAACCTCAAGATCATAGTGTTTACGACTCAGTGCCGCGAGATTTTCGATGTCCGGTAAGTGAAGTTGGGACAGGCCTGCCGCACGTGCGAGCGAATGAATCGTCGACTTGATGATTTGCTCAAGCCCTCGCAGTACTGCCATTTTCTTCCACGGGTTCGTGCCGGCCAAGCCGCGCCGAGCCCGGTCTTCACCGCGCAAGTGCCTGCGCAGTTCCAGGTCATGTTTCTGCTCCCAAAGTAAAAAAAGCAGCAAGGTGTACAAGGGTTGAGTCGATATTTCGGCACCTTCTTTTTCAAGGAAGCTAAAAAGCCGGTAGTTGCCATCACCCTCGGTCGTCATCGCCCAAATTTCACCGATAATTGATACCATCGGTTTGGGTTGCAAGCGATCCACTGCAACTGCCCCAAGCAATTCTCGACATTTTCGTAACGCCGGCTTGACTGGCCTGCCATTCTCAAGTGCATCGATGACAAGAAGCCGGCAATTTTCCATTGCAGAATTCGTAGCCCCTTTCTCGATTTCATAGGGGCGGATGCGATTCCCGAGCAGGTTAAGTATGTCGGCCGACAGTAGCCCTTTGGAAATAGCCATGACGAGGGGGCGGTCGAACTCAATACCGCCTGCGGGCGCATTACTGCCGTCCACAAGACCCGCTGGAAATAACTGCTCTATTCGAAACCCTTCGTATCCTGCCTCGCGTAGCGCCTTCCGATACTCCGTTGCATACATTCCGAAGCGGCAAGGCCCACAAGCGCCGGCCGTTAGAAAGACGAAGTTCTGAATCAGGCTTTCCCGCGTATGTCCTCTGGCTTCCAAGTCGCGCAAGGCACGAACCAGATTTCCGACGGTGTAGTAGGTGGGGTTGCACTGACCACGATTGCCGTATTCCTTGCCGATGTTCAGTGCCTGGTTATCAGGCACCGGCAGCGCTTCCATGTTGTATCCAAGGCCACGCGCTGCCGCGCAAAAAAATGCATCGTGATTGGTCGTAAACCCTGTCATCCAGATCGTGGTGCTACTACGCTGCGCTTTAGTGAAAGGCCGGGATGCTGTGTCGCGCCAATGACCGCGCATTGCTGCGTCGACCGAGTTACCGTGTCGGGCGTCCGCTAGCCCCTTACCTGCCTCGCGCTTTTGCGGCTGGGTATATTCATTGTTTGATGACTCGCGTCTCATGCCTGGATTCCTGCCTCCAACATCATTCGTGCTTGCCCGAAATCAGTGAATAACACTGACGTGCAAATCCTCATCCGTTTTTCGCTGCAACTGCTCAGCATGTCTCGATAGAGTATAGGCAAATGTCCCCGTCCTAATCGCAATTGATCCGACCGCTTTATTTGCGTCGAGGTCATGCATGATAAGTCTTGGGGTGCCGGCTGCTTTCAAAACCGCATCCATCAGACCGTAGGTCGGCGCGTCGTGCCCACACTTGAAACTGGATAGATCGAGGACCGCGACATTCGGATGTCGTGCGGCGAACTTTGCAGCCCAGATTTTTTGCGCCGAATTGACGGAGTAATTCTCGGGCCAGACATCACGAATATCGAATATGTCATCGATATGACCGTCACGCAGGTCGCACGCAAACCAGCGCTTCAGCCACGCCAGATCCTTGGGAATCGACCGTATCGTCAGGATCGGGTAACCGAGTGTTTGTAACTCGTCTGGAATACTATGATTAATACCCGTGTCGGCGTGATACGGGCGCCCCAGCAACAATACGGCCATGCGACCCTCGCGCTCAACCTGTTCGAGAATCGTCCTCCCCTTATCCTCCAGCATACGGTCGAAGCGCTGTAGCGCCTGCCACCCACAGTTCAGCGCGAACTCGTGTTCGTCGCGGGTAATTTGCAGCCGCTCGCCCCATGCTTGCCACAGTTGTTCGCTCAGCAAGAAAGGTTCGGAGAAATTTAGTGCCGCATCAACATAGTCGATATTCGCGCGGGCAAAAAAGTCCAGCTCTTTGGTAAACGCAGCGCGCATGACCATGGGCGTTCCGGCAACAACCGTACAACTAAGATAATCCACGACACTCGACATAAAACTCGGCGTGTGGGTCACAGCTGGAAAAAATAAGTAGTCCAATGGCCCCGTGCGCGGTTTCGTGTGTTTTTCGAACAACAGGTTATGGAAGTGGGCCTGGACCACCTTTCCTGGAAAGCAGGGGTCGACACTGCCGTACTTGCTGCCTTCCGCGAACATCTTCTCGGTTGTTGGGTCACTCCAGACAAGTTGGTTTGTCGGCACTCCAAGTGTTTCGAAATACGCGCGGAAGATTGGCGCCACGGTGAACAGGCTGAGCACCCGCGGCATTCCGATGCGCAAGCCACGACGATATTCTTCGGCAAGCTTCGGACTGCGAACGAACTCGCGACTAACCGGCAGTCGGCGGATATTGCCGAACCAGTTGCTGCGAATAACGACATCGTCGATCAACGACCCGGCGAGCGGCAAAGGGGTTGGTTCGTCTGAATATTTAAAAACAAGTTCCGCTTCAATTTCAGCCATATTAGGGAAATGCTGTCGCAGTTGCTTTCGCTTGTGCGTGATGACCTTGAGGGCTTCCTTATTTGCGACCGTGCCTTTCTCGCAGGAAAAGCCCGCGATATAGCGCACCGTTTCGCCGTCAGCGGCCACCGTATCGATGAAGGTACGTGTGCATTTGTTGGTGCAGGCAGTGCAACGGGTACCAATATCGTTGCGCGTCGTGTATTGCAGGTTTATGGCTTTATCAAGGCCTATAAAACTCGAGTTACCACGTTTGCGGACCACCCGCAGCGTTTCCATCGCCGCCCCGATAGCACCGGCTTCGCCACAGTGGGGGTGCACATTGATGCGCGCCCCGGAGATACGTCGTTGTATGTAATCAACCTGCGACTTCACCGCAGCCAGATTCTTCTGTGTGCCGCCCTGCAAAACGAAATTACATCCAAGCTCGGCAAGACGGGGTACGCCTACAACGTATTGCCAGATATTCTTCGGCAGGACCAATGCCAGCCCCGCCAGCAATTCTTCCTTACTGAATCCCTCACGCTGAAAATTCACGCGATCAGTATCCAGGAACACGGCACAACCATAGCTGAACACCGGAGTCAGGGTCGCCTTGAACGCCGTCTCCGCATATTCGGCAACAGGGATGGCGAACTGGTCCGCCATCGATTGCAATAACATTCCGTTACCCGCAGAACACTGGTTGGATAACTTGAAATCCTTGATGTCGCCGTTTTGCAGGAACAGCACTTTGATATCCTGCCCACCGATATCACAGATGACATGCGCATCGGGAAAATAGGTCAGGGCTGACATCATATGCGCGACTGTCTCAACAATATTGACGTCGCCGTACAAGGTCTTGGTGAGCACGGGCGCCGCATATCCCGTTGCACCGAAACCGAGCACTTGCAGCACCGCGCCTTGCTGCATTATCGATTCCTTCAACTCGGAGAGTAACTCCTTGGTGTCCTGGATGGGATTGCCACCGCTCAGGCGATAGGCCTTGCGGATAACCTTTTCATTCTCATCAACCAATACGACCTTGGTCGAGGTTGATCCGGCATCCAGACCGATAGCCGCGCGCACAATTTCGCCACGCTGAAAAACCGGTGGTTTAAAAACGGGGGTCTTAAACTCATCCACGAATGGCGAAATTTCGTCAGCCGACTCGAACAATGGTGGACCCGACGCGGCGGCGAGCCGCGTTGTGCGGCCCGTGGCGCAGTACTCCTCCAGTCCCTCGAATCCGTTGAATCTCACAGGTTCAGACTTCACGAAGTCGACGCGCCCAAAAAGAACAGCGCCGTAAGCCGCAAAATATTCGGAATCTGCCGGGACGACGATAAGCTCATCGATCGGACAGCTTTGGTCGAATGCGTAGCCGCGTTGCTGCCAGGTTTCCGGAATTCGCTGGCGCCAACACTCCTGAAGAAACGGAAGAAAGGTGTTCGGACCACCAAGCAGCAGTACACGTGACCGCAGCGTGTTGCCGCGCGTCAGAACCGACAGGTTCTGGTTAACAATGGCATCAGCCAGGGAATTCAGCACTTCTTCCGCGGGAAGGCCGGCTTTGATCAGATTGGTTACGTCGGTTTCGGCGAAGACACCGCACTTGGCCGCGACGTGATGCAGGCACGATGGGTCAAAAGTAATTTCGGTAAGCCTGTCGGCTGGAAATCCGACCTTTACCAGGCATTTGTCGATCGTTGCGCCTGTTCCCGAGGCGCACTTGTCATTCATCGACGTTATCGCGCGGCGCTCGCCGCTGACCTCGTCTTCCTGAAAGACGATGATCTTGGCGTCCTGACCTCCAAGCTCGACAACGGAGCCGGTGTCAGGGTAGGCGCGTTCGACCGCCATGGTAACGGCGTTCACTTCCTGGACGAAACGTGCACCGACGATCTTACAGAGCGGGCCGGCTCCTGACCCGGTCATAAACACACGCCACTCACTTTCAACAACGTCGGGGAAGGACCCCCTTATTCTCTGCAGAAACTCGAGTGTCTTTTCCGGTTGCCGAGTTTCATGACGTTCATAAGACTTCCACAGCAAACGGTCAGTAGCTCGATCAACGACGACCGCCTTAACAGTAGTAGAACCTACATCAAGACCGATCAACATTGCTACGCTACCTCGAGTTGCTACAGATTTATTTCGTCTACCGCCATTAGAATTAAGAACGTTGTGCAGTGCTGGCCGATTATCATTTGTAACGCCTTGCATCTGGTGGGCTTTTGTCGATCCAGAGACCATTCTGCTCATCGAACACGCGGTAGCCGACGATAATCATGGAATCTTCTGGCGCGCTTGCTTTGATATAACCGACATTCTCGCCATACCAGAAGGTCTTACTGGCGATCGCCCCACCGACAACGCCGAGACTCGCGTTAACGACGAACGCATCGATGTCGCCCGCTTCAGTATGCAAGATCACGCGATCAACGACGTGATAGCTCGCTTCGATCGTCCGGCTAAACGGGATGAACAAAAGACGTGCGCTGGCCGTCACCTGCTGCGACCACTGATCGCCGATCGTAAGCGGAAAACGGAGGAACAAGATCTCTGGTCTTAAGTGAACATTGAACGACAGGCCGAACAAAGGAAATTCGCGCTTCAAGAGACGCATGTGCATGCCGGCGTTATCTCGCCGAATCAGGTACCGAACGTCCTCGCTTGGAGCGAATAGATAGAAATAATCTTCGCCATCGACGGTCTGCAGATTCTTGAATTCGGACTTGACTCGCAATTCGCGATTCGGCGCTTTCGCCTTGATACCTTTGTAGTAATACTCATTACCAATCGTCAACGGGTAATAACGAGCGGAAGGCGTGACGGGTGCGTCTATTGTCGAGACGGGTTCATCACCACCAACCACCAAGCCCGAGGCCAGGAAGAGCAAGACACACGTGTTGATACGTACCATGAAGCACCTCCATGATCATTATCATCAACAGGTATTAAAAGGTCCTGATGAAAAGGTGATGAACACCTAATGGCCAATACTAGGTGGGCCTTCTTCACTCTTGATGGTCGGTCAACGTTTTTCTAGGTCTGCTCGTAAAAAAGTACTATTGAGACCTCGTTTCCCTGCACAATCCCGGTCGCACCGAGGATAAATTCCGTAGGCGTTACCGTGTTGTCAACTGCACCGATCCCTGAGAACGTGACACCGTTTAACACAGCAGCTTCACCGACGCAGGATGAATAGGTCCACTCTACGTCGTACGCGTTATAGTTCGGGTCAATAATTGTCACCTGGCCGCCATAAATACAACCAGATCCGCTACCGTCTTGACCGGTAATGACGCCCATCGCATCGACATTGGCAACATCGGTGCCCGGGTCAAACGAATTCGTCCACGTTCCAATGAACGCGTCCAGGTCCGAATCTAGATCATACAAGGGCTGATATTCCAGGTTGACCGTGACGGATGACTGAGTGCCACCTGCAGTTGTGCAATCCACAGTACCTTCGAGAGTTGACCTTTCAGTAAGCAACCCGCTCGCGACGCAGTCAGCAAAAGCCGTGCCGTCAGCAAACGAACCACCAACCGGCGGTACAAAACGGAAACTTGTATCAAACTCATCCGTGTCTGAAACGGTGATAATCCCCGAACCTTGAAAATCAAATTCGTCCAGAAAATGGAACCGCCCGGTCTCCGTAATCAGCGCAACGATATTATCGCCCTCTGAATCCGTGCCGAACCAAATGCCTCCGGGAGATGCGTTGGTTAGTGAGGCGATCACCGCGGAGGTGCTGCCGTCGTTAATATTGCAATCCGAGGGACCACCACACACTTGCAGGGACACTGCATAGGTACCGGCAACCGAGTAGGTATGAGTGGGCATGGCAAGAGTGGAAGTGCCGCCGTCGCCAAAATCCCATTCATAGGTGAGCGTATGGCCTTCGTCGTCTGTTGAACCGCTGCCATCAAACTGCACGGACTCTCCGGCAAAACCGTCGTATGGTCCCCCCGGCACGGCGAACGGGAAATGGAGTGAAATACCACTCAGGTCGAGACTCCCAATACCCCCACCGCCACAGGCCGCATTGATTGCTGCCAAACTTAAGATGCTCAAGAACTTTGTGAGATTGTTCATGTTGGTCTCCTGGCTGGGCAATGTGTCGTCGATAGTCTTACCGTCATGCCCACGTACTCCGTCAGCCGCAACTTCTCGTTCACAATACGATTTTTCATCAGCTTGCTGAATTGGCAGGTAACATCTAAAGGCCGTGTGCTGTTACTGCTCCTGCATTGAATATGGAAGTCCCTTGGCGATTCTTTGCTGTCAAATTCAGTAGACGTGATTCAAGTGTTAGGAAGGTCCGGCTAATGTCAGGATGTTGTAAGGATTGCCGCGAATGGGCGGTTAGCTGGTCGATTCTCGAGCTCGTACGGTTAAACTGTCCGCATGTCGCCTAACCACTCGAATTCTAGGACCCATAGTCAGCGACCGCTTCTGATAATCGCGATTCTCCTTCTTTGCCTGATATTGGTTGCCGCGCTTGGTTGGGAGTACTGGCGATTGCGAAAATCCAATGCTGAGGAAGCGACCTCGATTTTGCAGGATTACGGCTTGCAGGTAGCCGATGAGTTTAACCGGCGTTTCCCTAAGTCAGTGATCTACTCTGGCTACTCCGCCATCATAAAGCGATGTAACTGGACCGGGTCTGCAGATGAACTAGTCGCGGCGCTTTCCCCGGAGGCCGCGGGCCTGACAAGCAGCATTCTCGTGCACGACGGGAAGCGCATTTCAGTTTGGGGGCAAGAGGTGTCCTCGGATCTATTAGCAAATGTCGATCAAATCCTCGAAAGTGATGCCGAGACTAACTCGTGGATTCCACCTACTGGCATCGACACGACTGACGGAAAAATGTTCTATGTGGCGGGCACGCTGGGTGACAACAGGAGGACATTTTGTGGATTTGTCTTGAATGAGGCTGGGCTAGCCGCCTTTGCGCAACGTGCACTTGACGAGGGCCCACTGTCGCCGTCGTCGGTCGGTGCGCGCCCGCTCGGAAACGATTCTTTCTTTGTGGAGGTCCGGAATGTCCTTGGCGAAGCAGTTTTTTTGGTCAACCCGGAATTCGATTCGGATAAAACTGTAAGCAGGCCGGTCACAGACGACTTGGGGGGGATTCTCGAGGGTTTCACTGTCCGCGTGTCAATTGACCCTCGCACAGAAACAGAACTGGTGTTGGGTGGCTTTGCCGAATCAAAAGTGCCATGGCTGATGGCCATACTGGCGGCGGCCGTTCTGCTCTTGACTGGCGCAGTCTGGCTGTTCCGGCGTGAACAAGCGGTCATGGAAATGCGCGAGGAGTTCGTCACCCAGGTTTCTCACGAACTGCGCACACCGTTGACGCAGATCCGCATGTTTGCCGAAACCCTGTTGCTCAACAGGGCGAGGAACGATGACGAACGGCGACGTTCGCTGGAGATAATTGATCGAGAGTCACAACGATTGTCCCACATGGTCGACAATGTCCTGCACGCATCTAATGTGTCCAATGCCATTAAGTTAAATTGCCGCGTTCAGCAATTATTCCCGCTAGTCAGGGAGGTTTGCACCTTGATGCAGTCGACCAATGAGAGCGTCACAGTCGACCTCTCTGCCGACGAGTCGACAAAGGCAAACGTTAATGCTGATGCATTTCGCGAGATACTCCTTAATTTGCTGGATAATGCGATCAAGTACGGCCCTGCCGGTCAGACCATCAATGTAACACTGGCAGACATTGAGGGCGGCGCTCGCCTTAGCGTCGAGGACCAGGGGCCGGGCATACCTGACGGAGAAAAGGATCGAATCTGGGATAAATTCTACCGACTGGGGCGTGAGCAAAAGTCTGCAATCGGCGGCACTGGAATCGGCCTTGCCGTCGTCTATCGATTGACTCAGGCGATGGGCGGTCGCTGCTGGTTTGACTCGAAAGTGCAAGGAGCTCGGGTGAGTATCGAGTTTACCGGAGATATAGACCATGAAACAGACAGCGCGCATTCTGGTCGTTGAAGACAACAGCGACCTCGCGTTCGGATTGCGAACGAATCTCGAGGTACAGGGTTATGAAGTTCAGGTAGCCGAGGACGGTGTTGCGGGACTCCGACATGCGCTGGATGATTCGCCAGATCTCATTATCCTCGATCTGTTGCTACCAAAACTCAATGGCATTGACGTGCTGAAGAAGCTTCGCGAAGAGAACACGACGACTCCAGTCCTGATTCTCACTGCAAAAGGCAATGAGGTCGACAAGGTACTTGGGCTCCGCCTCGGCGCGGACGACTATGTAACCAAGCCGTTTGGACTAATGGAGTTAATGGCCAGAGTAGAGGCGCTACTCCGTCGCACCGAGACTCGCTCGCGCCCAGACGCAGATGTGTATATCTTTGGTGATATACAAGTGCACATAAATTCACAGCAGGTACTCAGAAACGAGCGCAACATCGATTTGACACCGAAAGAATATGCGCTTCTGATTGCGTTGTTGCGCCGTGGCGGCGCGGTCGCGTCGCGCACGGAGTTGATGAAAGAAGTATGGGGCCACTCGTCAGCAGTAATTAGCCGAACGGTCGATACCCATGTGGCAGAATTACGTCGAAAGCTGGAAATTGACCCCGCGCGTCCGAACTACATTATTACGATCAGGAAATCAGGTTACCGCCTGGCTGCCGAGCTAAGATCGTGCCAGCGAGTTTAGCCGTCAATGGGAGTAGTGCCATGTACTGCAGGAAACTGGTTATCGTAATCGGATTGACAATAGTTGCATCAAACAACGTCGCCATGGGAGCAACTCCCCTGGAGGTCCCCGGTTTTGGATCGACGCGTTGTTCGGAGATAGCTGGGCTGCAAGCTCAGGATACGAAGAGGCTAGAGCATTCTGCATGGGTACAGGGAGCGTTGATAGGTTTGATGATCGCTGAGGCTCGACGTGAAGTAGCTGAGTTTACTGAGGTGGAGGGAATGCCACTCAGAATCACTTACGATTCAAGCGGAGACTGGGACTGGATCGTCGAATACTGTCAAGAAAACGAGAACGACAACCTTGCGCAAGCGTTGATGGGGCGTTGGGAGGCAGTCCTTGAGTGACACGGTACCAACATTGGAATGGCAGCTACTGGCTGTGATTTCAATTGGTCGACGCAACACATTCACCCAGTTTTTTGGCCGGGGCCTATGGGTCAACGGCGGCCTGCCTGTTTAGTATCACGCTGACTTCTGCTATCGAACGCAAAGCGGCCTGTAGTTTTGTGATTGCTCAAACTTCTGGGTTCGGCCAATTGCGGACATCAGAGGCAGCCAATTTCTATGGTTTCACATCAATTCGAATAAAGCGCGGATAATAAATACTCTGGTCGCTTAGTAGCTCACTAAAAACCGCACTATTCACATTGTACGTGGCCACAATATCGGCGCCGTCCAGATGGACGTGCCCGACACCGCCATAAATCATTGCGCCCGGCCTGTTGGATTCCTGTGGACGATGGATTATCTGACGATCTGACCAGGGGCCCGTTAGTTCTTTTGCGGTTCTAATCGCAACCACTGCGCCACCGAAGCCCCACGTCTGCAGAAGCACGAACTCCTCTAGTTCTTGATCATAGTGTACGGAGAAAGGGGTGGGTGTATCAGACAACACTGGCCGCATCTTCTCATTGGAAACATCAGCTGCCACCCACTCGTATTTATTACCTGACCACCATTCAAAGTCATGAAGACTACCGGAAGAAACTCCTTGAATAGGCCACCGGACAAGGTAAACGTCTTTAGTTGAGTCTTGCATGCTAAATGCATAGACGTGCCCCTCAACACTTATTGAGCTTGAGTAACCGAAAAGTATGCCTAATTCATTTGGCGGAACAGGTATTTCTTTGTATCTCCATAAGTCTGGGGCATCCTGAGGATTCTTGACTAATACTGCGGCGGCCCCCACATGCTCGAAGCCAAGCCCTTCATCGGAAGCAACCGTCTCCACGAAGAAAATTATGAGAGACCGTTCGATCAATAGTGCAGACGACGGCCAATACTTCTGGTTGTCTTCGTCTTGAAATATTTCCGAAAAAAATGATG
>Ga0224512_10001512_pt1 | contig 22358 bp, 19 predicted proteins | sample SF_May12_sed_USG_4_FD_169103 | JGI IMG/M metagenome (GOLD analysis project Ga0224512, IMG submission 169103) | Sediment microbial communities from San Francisco Bay, California, United States - SF_May12_sed_USGS_13 | ecosystem: Environmental > Aquatic > Marine > Sediment | place: USA... | reverse complement strand
CGGGTCCACGCCCGGTCTCCGCGCCGGCCTGGGCCTCGGTCTTGGCGCGCGGCGATGATTTGCCCCGCGGGTCGATGTTGGTCTCCGCCATGTCATCCAACTGAAATAATATTCAAACGTTTGTATAAATATAGGGCAAGGGCGCAGGACAGTCAATGTGACCAGGCTACCGGGCCCCCCTGAGTCACCATCAGATGCGCGCCTCGGGTGAACCTGCAACGCGGTGGATCAATCGGCCAGCAGCGCCGCGACGGCGTCGGCGATGGCGAGAGAAGACGTCAGCCCGGGCGATTCGATGCCGAAGAGGTTGACCAGCCCGCGGACCCCGTGATCGGCCGGCCCCTGGATCAGGAAATCGCGCGCCGCTTCGCCGGGCGCCTGGATCTTGGGCCGGATGCCGGAATAGGCCGGTTGCAGGCTGGCGTCGGGCAGGCCCGGCCAATAGCGCCGGACCGCGGCGTAGAAGCCCTCACAACGGGTCGGATCGACGTCGTAATCGATCTCCTCCACCCATTCCACGTCCGGTCCGAACTTGGCCTGGTTGCCGAGGTCCAGGGTCAGGTGCACGCCGAGGCCCGCCGCCTCGGGTGCGGGATAGATGAGATGGGTGAACGGCGCCCGGCCCGCGAGGGAAAAATAGTTCCCCTTGGCGAAGTAACGCGGCGGCACCGCTGCGGGATCGAGGCCGCGGATGGCGGCCGCCACGGGTTGGGCATGAAGACCCGCGGCGTTGACCACCGCGCGGGCGGCAAGGGTCATGGGCGCGGCACCGCCGACCTCGATTTCGATGCCGCCGCCGTCGATGACCCGCCCGCCGGTCACCGGGCTCCTGAAGGCGATCACGGCGCCCTCTGCCTCCCCATCGCCCTGGTAGGCCAGCATCAGGCCGTGGCTGTCGATGATCCCGGTGGACGGCGACAACAGGGCGGCGACGCAGTCAAGCTCGGGCTCCAGCGCCATGGCCTCGGCCCCGTCGAGCCAGCGGATATCGCTCACCCCATTGGCCCTGGCCTTGGCTTCGAGCTCGCGAAGGCCCGGAATCTGATCCTCGTCGGTGGCGACGATCAGCTTGCCGCAGCGCCGGTGGCCGATGCCGCGCGCCTCGCAATAGGGGTACAATTGCTGGCGCCCGGCGACGCAGAGCCGCGCTTTCAGGCTGTTCTTGGGATAGTAGATTCCGGCGTGGATCACTTCCGAATTGCGCGACGACGTGCCCATGCCGATGGCGTCTTCGGCCTCCAGCACGATCACTTCACGCCCCGCCAAGGCAAGCGCCCGGGCCACCGCCAAGCCCACGACCCCCGCCCCGATCACCACCGCATCGACCGTATCCGTCACGCGCCGTCTCCACGTAAGGGCCGGGAGAATAGCGCAAACCTTAAGAAAGTGAACTGTCTCGAATGCCCGCAACAAGGAGTTGCATCGCCCCTCCGGGCCCGACTACCCTTGCCGTCCCCAAGCGGCGCGACGGCAAGCGCGGCGCGCGGCCCGCTCGGTTGCGAATAGACCGAGGCGGCCCGCGGTTCACGAGCCGAAAGGGCCAAATTGTCCGATCCACATCCCCCGACAGGACCATGGCAACCCGCATCGCCGGCCGCAGCACCCGCGGCCCCCGCTCCGGCGGCGGAAGGCCCGAAGGCCCCCGAACACCAGCTCGCGTTCGACGGCACCAATGCCGAGCTCTGGCCGATGTCGCTTTCCATCGGATTGCTCAACGTCGTCACGCTGTTCTTCTACCGGTTCTGGGGCCGCACCCGTGTCCGCCAGTACTTGTGGGCACGATCGTCCCTGTTCGGCGACCGCTTCGCCTACACCGGCACCGGCAAGGAGATGTTCATCGGCTTCCTGATCGTCTTCTTCCTGATCATCTTGCCGATCTTCGCGATCTCCGCCTACGTCACCTTCAAGTGGCCGAACGACATGGTCGTTCATGCGATCTTCGTCTATTCGCTTGCCGCCGTGACCTATTTCCTGTTCTACATGGCCTCCTACAGGGCGCTGCGCTATCGCCTCAGCCGCACCAACTGGCGCGGCATTCGCGGCTCCCAGGCGGGCTCGTCCCTGGCCTACGCCCTCAAGGCCATGGGCTGGCTGGTCCTGACCGGTCTCAGCATGGGACTGACCTACCCGATCATGCGGGTGTCGCTCACCGGCATGAAATTCAACAACGCCTGGTTCGGCGACCGCCGCTTCAGCTTCGACAGCGCCGGCCGCTCGGCCCAGCTCTACGGCCCCTTCATGCGGGCTTGGGCCGGCTTCCTCTTCAAGCCCCTGATCATCGTAATCCCGGTGATCTTCTTGATCGCCTTCATCTTCGGCCTCGGCAAGCGCAACGGGCAGGTCGTGGAGCCGGCGGTGGACCCCAATATCATGGGGATTCTCGTGGTGATCATGTGGCTGTTGGTGGCGTTGGGGTGGCTCAGGACCTATGCCCGCTACAAGGCACGGGAAGCCGCCATCATGGCGCCTTGGGTGGGCTTCGGAGCGCTGCGTTTCAGGTTCAACGCCGATCATAAGACGGTATTTCGCCTGGTGTTCGGCAACATCCTTTTGACCTTCCTGACCCTCGGCTTCGCACGCCCCATCGCCCAAAAGCGAACGGCGAAATTCATCGCCGATCACTTGCGGATCCACGGCGAACCCGATCTCGAGTCTCTCAAGCAAAATCCAGATAAGGCGCCGGGCATGGGTGAAGGCCTGGCGGACGCGTTCGATGCTGGGTCCATCTGACAGCCGGGTCCGCCGGCCCCACGGCGTGTTCTTCGATGGGAAAACCGCCCAGGCGCGGCCGGTCAGCATCAACGTGCTCTCAAACGGCCTGCAGATTTACGGCGAACGGGCGCAGTCCCATGGCGCCTGGTCCTTCGAAGGGCTACGTGCCCAACCGGGACTCCGATCCGCCGAGGCCCAATTCATGCACGAAGACCATCCCGACGCCCGGCTCGTCATCACGGATTCCGCCGTACTGGCCCGGATCGGGACCGTCGCTCCCGGTGCCCTGGCCGGGCGGGGCCCGCGCGGCGGCGCCCTGCGGCTGGTCGGCATGGGCGTGCTGATCGCAGCCCTTCTTGCCGGCATCGTCTTCGTGATCCTGCCCCGCAGCGCCGGCGTCGTCGCAGATGCGATTCCCAGGAAATGGGAGAACGAATGGGGCAAAGGCATCGCCCAGAAATTCGCCGGCAAGAACAAGGTCTGTGCGGGCAAATCCGGCCGGGCCGCCTTCGATGCGCTGACGGCGCGGCTGCTCGGCACCGAAGCCGTCCGGAACAGCGGCTACAAACTCACCTTTACCGTGATCGAAACCAAGACCCAGAACGCCTTTGCCACGATGGGCGGGCAGATTGTGGTGTTTTCCAAGCTGATCGAGGAGATGAAGGGCCCCGACGAGCTGGCCGGGGTGCTGGCCCACGAGATCGGCCACGTGACGGCGCGCCACCCCCTGATCGGCACCATCGAGGCCACCTTCACCATGATGTTCGCCAGCCTGTTCGGCGGTGGGTCGTCGGACATGGGGGGCGGCATGGCAAGCCTGGGCGGCGTGCTGGCGGTCACGTCCTACAGCCGCGCCAAGGAAACAGACGCCGATGAGACCGCCGCCCGCATCCTGAACGAGGCCGGCATCACCCTAGACGGGCTGGCCGACTTCTTCGCGCGCCTGCAGCGCGCCCATAAAGGCACCAATTCCAAGGCGTTGGCGGTGTTCAGCACTCATCCGGCGCTCGGCGAAAGGGCCGCGCAGCTCCGCAAACTGGGCCGCGCGGCGGGCCCCACCGCTCCGGCGCTGACCCCGGCCCAGTGGCAGGCACTCAAGGGCATCTGCGGCTGACGCATCCCAGCCGCCCGCAATCACCGCTGGCTCCGGCGGCACTTTCCCCATATATAAGCGCGGCGCCCGAGGATAGATGTAGGCGCGGCGTCCCACGTTAATCATAGGGGCAGCGTCCCAGAGTAATTGTAGGCATGGCGTCCCACGACATATATAAACGCGGCGTCCCACGACATATATAAACGCGGCGCCCCGCGCACGTGAGGCGCGGCGTTCAACCAACCGGTCCCCGTATCCATGAATATCCGTAACATTGCCATCATTGCCCATGTCGATCACGGCAAGACCACCCTGGTCGATTGCCTGCTGCGCGAATCGGGCACCTTCCGCTCCGGCCAGCAGGTCGCCGAGCGCGCCCTCGATTCCGGCGATATCGAGCGCGAACGGGGCATCACGATCCTTGCCAAATGCACCTCCGTCGCCTGGAAGGACACCCGTATCAACATTGTCGATACGCCAGGTCACGCCGATTTCGGCGGCGAGGTGGAGCGCGTCCTATCCATGGTGGACGGCGTGCTGGTCCTGGTCGATGCCGCCGAAGGGCCCATGCCGCAAACCAAGTTCGTGCTCGGCAAGGCACTCGGCCTGGGGCTCAAGCCCATCGTCGTGGTCAACAAGACCGACCGCCCCGACGCCCGGCCCTACGAGGTCCAGGACGAGATGTTCGACCTGATGGCGGCGCTTGGCGCCGATGAACGCCAGCTCGACTTCCCCACCCTGTTCGCCTCCGCCAAGGAAGGCTGGGCGGCGGCGGAGCCGGGCGGGCCGAAAGAGTCCATGGCGCCGCTGCTCGACCTGGTGCTGGCACATGTGCCGGCACCCGAGGTCGATGCCGGAGCCCGTTTCCGCATGCTGGTGACGACCCTCGAATACAACCCCTATCTCGGGCGCATCCTGACCGGCCGCATCGAAGGCGGGACGGCCAGGGTCAATGCTCCGATTCGCGCCCTCGACCGCGAGGGCGGCATCATCGAAGTCGGGCGCATCGTTCAGTTGCTCGCCTTTCGCGGGCTAGAGCGCAAGTCGATCGAGACCGCGGAAGCGGGCGACATCGTCGCCATTGCAGGGCTGTCGGAAGCAACCGTCGCCGACACCCTCGCCGATCCCTCGGTCTCGGAACCGCTGGCCGCCCAGCCGGTCGACCCGCCGACCCTGGCCATGAGCTTTTCGGTCAACGATTCGCCGCTCGCCGGGCGCGACGGCGACAAGGTCACCTCCCGCATGATTGGTGCCCGCCTGGCCCGGGAAGCCGAAGGCAACGTCGCCATCCGGGTGACGGAATCCGGAAGCGCCGCCAGCTTCGAGGTTGCGGGCCGGGGCGAATTGCAGATCGCCGTGCTGATCGAGACCATGCGGCGGGAAGGCTATGAGCTCTCGGTCTCCCGCCCCCGGGTGCTGTTCAAGGAGGACGCTAAGACCGGCGAACGGCTCGAGCCCATGGAAGAGGTGGTGATCGACGTCGATGAGGAATTCGCCGGCGCGGTGGTGGAAAAGCTGGGCCAGCGGCGGGCCGAGCTGACCGACCTGCGCCCGACCGGCGGCGACAAGCAGCGCCTCACCTTCCTGGCGCCCACCCGGGCGCTGATCGGTTACCACTCCGAGTTCCTGACCGACACGAGGGGCACCGGGGTGATGCACCGGCTGTTTTCCGGCTACGCGCCCTATAAGGGCGAGATCAAGGGCCGCCACTGCGGCGTGCTGATCGCCAACGGCCAGGGCACCATGGTGCCCTATGCGCTGTGGAACCTGGAAGAACGCGGCCGGCTGTTCGTCGGCGCCGGCGAGGCCTGCTATGCCGGCATGATCATCGGCGAACACAGCCGCGGCAACGACCTCGACGTCAATCCGCTGAAGGCGAAGCAGCTCACCAATATCCGCGCCTCGGGCAAGGACGAGGCGGTGGTCCTGACCACGCCGGTGCGCTTCTCCCTGGAAGAGGCCATCGCCTATATCGACGACGATGAGCTGGTAGAGGTGACGCCCAAGACCTTCCGCCTGCGCAAGCGGCTGCTGGACGCCACTGACCGCAAGCGGGCCTCCCGGCAAAAGGAAACCGCGGGCTAGTTTCCGGGTAAATTACCCCACCTCGTCACTTTCGCGGTCCATTAACCTGATGTCCGCTTCTGACCCAAAGCGGACCTACGCCACGCCCCCTGACTAAAAGAAGAACGCCCTAAGTCGGCCGCTAATCCCTATCTCTGAGGCCCTAGGTTGCAGCGGCTGAGCGCTGTCTGCGGGCAAGCAACCCAAATATTGTTAGGCCTGAAAGAAGGAGGGGAAGTCCAGCCGGAAGAGGCACCGCAGCGACAGGAGTAAAACCCAAAGCGAGGGGGGGCGGACTCCGGGCGTTTCCGCTTCCCCCTGCCCCCAGCTCCGGACGCGCCGCACGTGCCCATTGTGCTTCCCCCACCGGCTCGGACAGGATACAAATTATTTCCATAAACATCGGTAGGAGTTCGGAATCTTTCGCACGCGGACCACTTACTGTGTGCTAATGGCAGGAAAACGAAACGCAGCCATCACATAACAAGCCTGCCATCACACGACGAGCACGCCGCACTAACTGGGAGACAATCTATGAGAAAAGCATTCATGACCATACCGGCCCTGGGGCTAGCGGTTTTCGCCGGTCTGCCGGCAACCCCCGCTTTGGCCGACCCGATCGCAGATTTTTACAAAGGCAAGCAGATCAAGATGATCATCCGCACCAAGGCGGGGGGTGGCTACGACATTAGTGCTCGCATGCTGATGCGTCACATGCCGCGACATATCCCCGGCAATCCGAGGGCGATCAACATCAACATGACGGGCGGCGGCGGCATCAGGGCCGCCAACTACGTTGCTCAGGTGGCGCCGCGCGACGGCTCAGTGCTGACGATCGTCAGCGGTGCTCTCCCGATGTTTCAGGGTCTCCAGATCACCGACAAGCTCAAGGCTGACATGAAGGCGTTCAACTGGATCGGGGTGATATCGACCTCGAACCGGGTGCTCGCCGTCTGGCACACCACGCCGGCCAAAACCTTTGACGACCTGACGAAGAACTTAGTGACCATCGGCGCCACCGGTTCGGGCTCGCCGTCGGTGATCTTGCCGGCGGTCCTTAACAACGTGCTCGGCGCCAAGCTCAAGATCATCACGGGGTACCAAAGCGGTAGCGAGATCGATGGCGCCATGGAGAAGGGTGAGCTTGGGGGCCGCGGCTCCAATCCGTGGTCGAGCTGGCTGGCGAGCGCGCCACGACTAGTCCGGGACAAGCTGGTCCGGCCGATGGTTCAGGTCGGTTTCAAGCCGGACCCGAAGCTGCCCGGTGTCGTGCCGTTGCTGAAGGATCTCGGCAAAACGCCCGAACAGACCGAAATTCTCACCTATGTGACGAAGTCGTTCATGACGGGCTTCCCATTCGCGGTCGCCCAGGGCGTGCCGGCCGACCGTGTCAAGGCACTGCGCGCTGCGTTCAACGCGACCATGAAGGACGAGGGGTTCCTGAAGGACGCCAAGCGCTCGCGCATCGAGGTGGACCCGATTGATGGTGTCGAGTTGCAAAAGCAGATCACCGAGATCGTCGATATCCCGCCCGCGCTGCGTGAAAAGGTGCGTGCCGCGATCACACCGCCCGGTTCGTATTACGGCAAGATCAAGCGCGCCGATAAAAAGAAGAAGTAAGGTCGAACAGTCCCATCATACGGGAAGGGTCGGCCCATCGGGCCGACCCTTCTTTTTATTCGCCTGCCTATCGCCTAGGACTGCATGAAGCGCGAGGTGGCCCCGGCGCGCACCAGGTCGCCGTCACGCGCCGCCGCCAAGCACGGTGTGGACTACTGTTCTCCCGATATGCCGGGTGACTTTAATGACTTGGCCGTCGCTCGAGACAACGACGCCGTGCTGAGCCTACTCCCCAAGGCTAAGGTATATCCCTCAAGCCGGTCCCGGTGTTCAGGTAACAGCGGACGTTAACCCGACGTCGGCTTTTGACCCTAAGCGGACGTTAGGTCATTCGGCACCGAATGTTATTCTCAGCCAACTTGGCCGGAACATCAGGGTGCTTGGTGGTATGGACAAAACAGCGCTTCAAAGCCTGCTGGATCGCGAAATCGAAGAGTGGTCATCAAAGTCATTCACGAAGCTGATCGAGGAGTTGGCTGATGTGGTTGCCTACCAGCGAGGAGGCAAATCAGACTTTCATCAATTTGAAGTGCAGATGATTGAGCAGGAGCCTGAATATCTTCATATCCTTGTATCGGTAGATGACGGCAGCTTTCGGAAATTTGTTGCCCCGCTAACGCGTGGCTTCATCGTTCATCGCGACGGCAGAGTCGAGAAGTGACGAATGATGGCTAATCTTCAAATGCCGGTCCCGGTGATCAGGTAACAGCGGACGTTAACTTAATGTCCGCTTTTGACCCAAAGCGGACATGAGTTAACGAGCCTTCGCATCGACGCTTGTGGGGAGATACGACTTATCGCACCTCTTTGTTACTTCTCAGGGCGGCTTAGTTTCTTAAGGCTTCTTAGGACCCCTGAGGCGTTCCAATCCGTAGCTCCTTCAGAAACGCCAATCACAATGCCTGACCTATCAATAAGGAAGGCGGTTGGCGTCCCCCGAATTCCCAATACCGCGGCCAGGATCGAATCTTGGTCTTGGTATACCTGCAGGAAACGAATTCCCTTCTTCTTGTAAAAGGAATGCAAGAACCGGATGTCTCCTCGGTCGATGGACAGGGGAATTACGGCCGTGTATTTGGAGTTCAACTTTCCCTGAAGTCGATCCAGGTCAGGCATGTCGATGGCGCAGATCGGACACCAAGTGGCCCAAACATATAAGACGACGACTTTCCCCCTAAATTCTATGAAACCCACGGGTTTCCCATTGGTATCCTTGAATGCAATGTCAGGCGCTGGGAACGGCTTAGCCAACTTGGAAAATACTGAGCCTATTTTCTCGTCCGACTTAGCCGTGTGGGCCGTAGCCATTACACAGACGAACACCAAGACTGCAAGACACATGGACAATGCCGGGAATCTTCCGCTGCCGTCCTTTATTTCCATCGAATCTCTGCATCTAAAAAAATCACCAGAAGAATTCCTTTATAGCCAGGTCGAATATCCCGGAAATAATTCTGAGCTAGACCAAGGCCAACTCCATTTGATGCGCCGTCCATTTGGCATCCACGATTGCCCAAACAGACGGCGCCAAATGCGGGGACTATTGAAAACTAAGCATAATGAGAACGCCTGTTGCGACTCAGCCGCCGAACACTTTTTTCAGGATATCCGTAGTACGCGCGGCGGGATTTGTTCGGATCGCCGCCTCTTCCTTGCCAAGGTAGAAAAACACGCCCTCGATGCCCTTCTGCACGACGTATTCGGTCATGTTCGCGCGCGCGTCCGGCACGAAGGGGATGGACTTGTATTGGCCCATCATATTGTCGTAGCTCTGGATGGCCCCGGCCTTGCCCATCTCGTCATGGACGATGGGGGTCATATCCTTGGCAAGCGGTGCTGACATTTGCTTCTTGAAATACTGAGTGGCGGCATCCTTGGGCCCATCATAGATCGCCCGGACATCATCCATGGTCATCGCCTGGATCGCATCCCAGAACAGTTTCTTGGCCCGGGGCACCGCAGCTTCAGCCGCGCGGTTGAGGCGCAGTTCCAAGTCTTCAGCCATAGACGCCATGCCGAGCGGCTTGAGCGCCTTCTTTACCCGGTCCAGCGTCTTGGGCAACGGAATGTGGACATCCTTGTCAGCGTTGAAACCGTCGGTGCGGCCCAAGGTGCTGACCACCCGTTCGGTGCCGACCTTCAGGGCTTCGATTAGCCCGCTTGAGATGTCGGCATTGGACAGATTGCTCGACGTTCCCTTGGATCCATCGCCTCCAAGGCCCAAGCCCTTCAGCATGTCCTGGCCCTTGTCGAACAATCCTCCCTGGGCCAGCGCGCCGGTGCCGGATACTGCCAGGGCCAAGGTAAATGCAACGATCGCACTGCCGTAGAACTTGTTCATGGTCATCCTTCTCTCCTCTTGTATTGGATTAGCTCTGTCTCCAGCTTCTAACTCAAAACCGACGACAATCGACGCTATTAAGACGGTACCGTTTCTTTAACGTCAGACGTGCAATGGCTGCATTTGACCGCCTTGATGGGAATGTCCGACAAGCAATGCGGGCATTCTTTAGTCGTGGGGTCTGCGGGAGCTGGCTCCTTCTTGAGCCGGTTCATCTGTTTTATGACCATGAATATCGCAAAAGCGACGATTACAAAATCAACTACGGTATTAATGAAGACACCATAGTTGATCGTCGCAGCTCCCGCCTTCTGTGCTGCAGCGAGTGATTCGAAAGCCTTTCCAGAGAGATTGATAAATAGACCGGAAAAATCGACACCCCCCATCAGAACCCCGATGGGCGGCATGATCACATCCTTGACGAGCGAAGCCACTATTTTTCCAAAAGCAGCACCAATGATAATGCCGACAGCCATGTCAACGACATTGCCACGCATTGCAAAATCTTTGAATTCCTTCAGCATCTGAGTTTTTCCTTTTCTTTCTGCCGGATCTTTGGTGATGAGTTGTTGTGGTGGCTTAGAGATTTGCCACCACAACACTCGTTCACAGTCCGAACTACTTCTGAAAACTTGTTAGAGTTCAACGCCCAGAGACTTCAGCGTCCTAATTGTCAGTTGGCCCGAAGGGAGGCCTTTGGCGCGTTGATAGGATTTGACGGCGGCCATGGTGTCAGCCCCGAGCACTCCGTCCATCCGTCCAGGATTGTAGCCAGCCTTCTGCAATGCGTCTTGCAGGCGAGCGACTACACCCTTCGTGGTGTTCGTCTCACAGAGAATTTGCCGCCATTCAATGCGCCCATCGGAGACCTGCTCCCGCTTGGAGACCCGCTGGTATGTGGCCGGGATCTTGATGACCTTTTTCTGCGCGTCACGAGCCAACTCATTCACGATTTCCGTCCGGTACTTTGCCGGAATCTTAATCGTGCGGGTCTTGGGCGGGGAGACCATGACCGTCCGCTTTATGGTCTTGTAGACGGCCGGAATTTCAATCTCCTTGGTAGTCGCCTCGCTTTTCAGAACCCTCTTGGAGACGTCGCGGTACTCGGCGGGGATTTCGACCAGGCACATGATTTCGCCCGTCGCAGCATTGACCTTTTCGATCGGGCCACGGCCTTTTTTCCAAGTGGTATAGGCGGGCTTCACCAAGATACGCTCGGTGACGGTCTCGTAGACCGCAGGTACGTTCACTAGTTTCTTTGCCGCGGGACGCACAAGAATCTGTTCTTCTTTCTGGCCGTATTCAGCGGGAATGACTTCGAGCCGCTCCGACTCCGCTTGCACAAGGACACGCCTCGTAGCTTTCTTGTAAACCGCAGGCGCGATTTCGATTCGGCTGCTTTCCGCGCGGGCCAATACGGTTTCGCTGCGGTCACGATAGGTCGGCGGAATATAAAGACGGGCGTAGCACTCGCCCCGCTTGGCATTCGGCGGCAGCAACTCGGATCCCGCCATCTTTGCCGGCCGCGCTTTCAGCTTGGCCTCGCGAAGCTGCGCCAGGCGGAGAAGGCGTTCCTTCTCAGAGATTTCTTTATCCTTCTGGCCAACCTGCTTTTCCAGGACCGAGATCCGGTTTTGAAGGCCCTCACTGAGGCCCGCGCCCGTATCCTGTTGCGCGCAAGCTCCCAGTGAAAGAGCCGCGACAGCAGTCATTGTCATAAGTCCTTTGTTCATTGTCTTATCCATTCCTTTCGGTTCTTCTCCCGAGGCTCCTAAAGGTCGCCCCCAATTACATTTCTGCCAACTTTGCTAGCCATCTGCCGCGTCCCTATAGAAATACGGCTCAGACTCTCGCCGGATTGGCACCATCTCTTACGGCTGCGAAAATCACCCGCGTCCCCCTTGGAAGAGCAAGAGCGATGCCAAACGAGCCCTGACGGCAAGGAAGTTCGAAAGTTAATTGTATTTTAAGAAGTTAGAGATTTAGCCCGGCAGAAAGCCTGAATTTTGCAGGTAGCCGGCTAAGACCATTGGTCTCAATTTGCACTAGGAACGCAGAGGGTAATCTCGATATGAGACACGCGCCGGTCTCATATTGATCTCGCTGCGCCCTGTTGGCGATTCGCTGTGGAAATATCGGCCGCCGGCCCTAGTGTCTCAGGAGGCAAAAACCCTTAGCGGGATCGGATGACAGCAAGGTCGAGCCGTCAAGATTTGCCCAGATTACTTTTCTTCCAGCTCGCAAGCTTACGATAGATCGTCGCTGGTGCCACGCCAAGTCGTGACGCGGCGAGGCGCACATTTCCCTGGCTGAGTTCGACCGCGCGTTCTATCGCTCGGCGCTCTGTCCAGGAAAGCGGTTCAACTTTCCTCTCAGCAACATCGGATGGCTGAGGCATTTTCTCTTCCTGTCTCACCAACTCGCGAATTGCCACCGGATCCTTGGATTGCGAATTTTCCGCGCCAACGCGTATTGCCGACAACATACCTGCTGTGACTTCAACATCATCGTTTAAGACAACTATTCTCTGAACAATATTCTGTAGTTCGCGAACATTTCCGGGCCAAGGGTATTGCAGGATTAGCTGGCGCGCCTCATTGGAAAATCCCACGAACCGCTTGGCTTCCTTTTCTGAAATTTCCACAAGGAATGTCTCGGCCAACTCGATCAAATCATTTCCTCTTTCACGAAGAGGCGGCAGGGCAATCGGAATTACGTTTAGTCTATAATATAGATCCTCTCGAAAACGACCTGCCTTGACTTCGCTCAGGACGTTGCGGTTAGTTGCTGATAGAATTCGCACGTCCACATCCTCAATTTCGGATTTGCCTACCATCTGGATCTTGCGGCTCTGCACGAAACGAAGAAGCTTAGCCTGAAGGGCCACATCCATCTCACAGATCTCGTCGAGGAAAAGAGTGCCCCTGTGGGCCAGCGCGGCAGCGCCCTTACGGTTAGCGGTGGCCCCCGTAAAGGCGCCTTTGACGTGACCAAAAAGCTCACTTTCAATGAGTTCACTGGGAATGGCAGCGCAGTTCACCGTAATGAACGGCCCTTCTTTTCTGTGGCTAAGTGAATGGATAGCTTCAGCACAAATTTCTTTTCCTGTGCCGCTTTCGCCCATAATCAGTACGGTTGCGTCGCTCGTTGCAGCACTTTCCACAATACGGTAGACAGCCTGCATTTGAAGACTACCGCCAACAAACCCCTGAAACCTATGCCGGCCGACTTCATCTTCGTAATTTCGAATAATTTCGTTTAACCGCGAGGCTTCGCGCTTGGCGAGCGCCAGTTCGTTTTTGTTTTGGAGGAGGTCGCGTTCGAACCGAAACTTCTCGGTTTCATCACGCAATACGGCACCGATCCAGCCCGGCTTTCCCGAGGGGCAAAGCAGCAAAGAGAAAGTGCGCGGTGGCGCAGTGTCCGCTTCACCAAGAGCGATATAGGGCAGTGTAAAACTCTTGAGTTTGCCTTCACCTATCCCCTCAAGCACGTCTTCATATCCAACCAGGAACGGGATTGATTTTTCTACTAGCATCCCCGGTTTGATCCAGTCGGCCGCTCGTCCTCGGGCCATCGCTACCCGATGATCCGAATCGATCAACGCAAATCCGCAATCCTCCTGAGAAAAAAGCTGCTCTGCCGCGTAAGCAAACGGGATCTGATCACCCTCTTTCATGACCGCCCCAATGTGCGCTTTGTCTCCATCCAAAACAAAGTTGAGTAACTCATTTTCTAAACCGTGTCCCAAATTGAAATCGCGAAGCCCACAAATGTGGGAAATTCTTCGCTATTTCAGGTTTACCGATTGCTTACTGTGATCCGCAGCAATTTATGTGCCAAGCTCGAGGACCCTGTTCCCAAGGCAATGGAACAGGTCCTTCACGGTATCACCCGTTGCCGCACTTGTCGCAAAGACAGGCCCGTTGATGCTTTTTTTGAGTGTTGCCATGGTGTCATGGCATTCGTTCTGATCTTCGACAAGGTCCATCTTGTTAAGCGCAACAACGATGGGCCTCCCCACCTGAACGGACTGAAAATTCTCCGCATATTGGGGAATCGTTGCAACCGTTTCTGCCCGCGTGGCGTCACCCACGATTACCGCGCCCGCGGCGCCATGGAGGTAGGCTCGCAGCTTGTCGTCTAAGGTCAGCGATCCTTCAATATCCCAAAACACTTCATCTAGAATGACTGTATCTCCGCCCGGCGCAACGGCGCTTTCCTCTCGATACTTGTAAATATCGACTCCCAAGGTCGCTTTGTAGTCCGATGAAAAAACGTTCAGCACATGGCGGCGCACCAATGACGTCTTACCCACTGCAAAATCGCCTAGGATGCAAAGTTTCTTTTGTATGCTCATGGGACGGCGTCACCTTTCCGCAGGTAACGCACTTCGAATTCAACTCGGCGATTATTGCTTCTTTTTCCGAATTCCGTGGCCAAAGGATTCTGTTGTGCCCGCCCTATGGCGAGAATGTTTTGCTTTGAAATACCCAACGCAATTAGACGCTTGGCGATGACTTCGGCGCGCGCCTGTGAAACTCGGCGGTTGAGGAGCAATGATCCACGCCGATCCGAGTACCCAATAACGATAAGCTGCGAGGAAGCGGCATACTTGGTGAAGAGTGAGGCTAACTGCTTCAATTTGATCTCGGCAGTTTCGGGGGCATCAAGTTCAATACCGTTAGTGAAAAAAATTGCCTGCCGGCTAAGCCAATTTTGGAGATCAGTTGACTTAGAAAGTCGGGAATCGAGCCCCTTCAGATTCGTATCGAGGGAGCGCAATTGCTGGTCGATGGTAGCCCCTCGTCTCATCTGCATCTCTTCGACTTGCTTTAATCGCGCAAATAACTGCTCAGCCTGCAATATCGTTTTACTCGTGGGGGCCGAAAAATGAAGGTCCAACTGAATCCCGGGCAAGGCTTGACCGAGCCGTGTCCGCAATTGGTCGAGGGGAAAGCCTCCCGGCATTAATCCTTCAACAACAAGGCGGTCCGAGCCGTGATCAAAACGGACGGTGGCAGGGTAGCCCCGCAGCTCAACCTCAGCGGATATAGTTTCTCGAGCGATATCCTCCATTCTCCCGATTCGATAACTTTGGAACATTTCGTATGCGCCCCAGGCCAAAAGCATAACTACGATGGCGATCGCACCAACCAATCCCTTCTTTGACCGCCTCCGAAATTGTCTCTTTCGCGCATCGAGAAGCGCCACGAAGCGGCTATGGAGATCCGATTGGAGCCGCTTGAGGACGTCTTGTTGCAAGGTCCCGTCATAGTTCGCAAGTGTTGCTCCCCAGGCATCCAGCAATTCCTCAAACATTGAGTCCAGTGCCGGTTCGAAGCCCGGCGGCGCTATACCGGTGGTCCGGACCCCCAAAACAACTGCGGGAGAGGTCCGCAAATAAAGTCGACTCCCCCCAAAACTAAATGAATTGAGCTCGGTTTTTCCTGAAGAGTCGAATGCGTCGCGGACAAAGGCCATAATCGCCATCAGCATAGCGGCGATCAAATCTCTATCAGCCTCCTCTTCCTCTCCACCGACTTGGTTCTCTCCGCCCCCATCCTTCTCGATTGTTCGAGCAATTAGAAGTCCAGATGGGCGATTGATCAAAAAGAGCTCCTCCATACTGAAAGGGGGCTGCTCCTCTAGGAGGATCTCGGCCTCCGAACGCCCACTGAGTTTCGCCTTCAGGCGCGTCTTCCAAAGGTCTACTGACAGACTCCTGTCGACTCTTTCATTCAGTGTCTCGACCAATTCACGAAAAGCGTTCCTTACTGCCGCAGCAACAAGCCTGCCCGTAATTGGGTATAGCGCATCGACCATAAGGTCTCGTGAGTTCTTGATTTCTGTTCTTATACTAGAAATAACTGCAGGCGCGATTACCACGGCAAGCCGCTCATGGTCTCTGACCCCAGCGTCACGGAGGACATCAACTATGATTGCGCGGACAGACTCCTTAAGTGAAGAATCGTCGCCGACCCGCTCCTCCAGCGCCTCGCACCGCTCCTCTATGTTGGCTAGAAGGCTGAGTTCCGAGCCAAGTAGAAGTTCTTTGAGTTCTTCTTCCTGTGTCTTGATCACTTATTCTTCACGACGTTGGCGCTTTGGGCCTTGTTCACTTGGGCCTTGATCGCCTCAAGGGTCGCGTCTCCTTTCAACCGCATGCCCATCTCGATCAACATGTCCCCAAGATCGGCACGATCAGCCTTTGCGGATTCAAGTTGCTCCACCGAACGCTCTAAATTGCCACTCAAAGCATCAACATTTTTCTGAAGCCTATCGCGCGCAGTTTTGAGTTCGTTCTCGAATTGCTTTTCAACGCGCTCAAGGCTCGAGGTAAGTTCTTTCGAGAGCTCCTCAACATCTCGCTGTGCATCAGCACGGCTCGTTGAGAGTTCCTCGATTGTTTTGTCTAAACTTGCCGAAGTAGATTCCGCTAGGTCGGATAGCTGCTGATCAAGCTCGCTCCGTGCCTCCGCGAGTTGCTCTGAACTATCTTTCGCGTTTCGACCGATGAGCTGTTCAATTTTTTGCAGACGTGAGTGGATCTCCCTTTCTAATTGCCCAAATAAAATCTCGCGAATCTGCCCCATGCTGCCGCCAGCAGCATCAGATTCTGCACCCATCCCAGGAACTTCATTTTTCTTGGCCACTTTATCGATTTCCTTTCTTGGTAAAGCTCTGCCCCATTTCCAGTAATCTTATATATAGCTTCGCAAAATCAGACAAGTTCATTGAATTAATGACTGCAATTCGTCGTTACATGTGTCATGGCGATTAGCAACTTGCGGCCATTCATTCAGAAATTGATTTTCAGGATATTTATATTTAAAAAAGACGAATAAATATTTATTATGTCCTATTTAATATTTTAAAACTGCTACAATATCAGAAAATAGTCTAAAAATTGCGATCCGCAACATGATCGATGTTTTTATTAAAGACCACGTGAGCAACGCACCATAGCAACTGGCGGTCTATTTCCGTCGCTCGTGGATCACCCTCAACCGTGTGGAGGAGTTCCGTCTCATTTTGAGAAGAATGGGAGCCTGAGTTGCAAAATTTTACCCTCCGACAGCGATCAAAAATGGATCAGAACAATCTGCGTTGCTAGCGAAACGCGTACAAGGTTCTGATTTAAATCAACTATCAATTTAGGAAAACCTCGCTTGCCAATTCTGGCATGCGATTTGCATTCTTCCGAAGCCAGCTAGTGCTTCGCGTGAGATTGGCACAAGCAAACGCCGTGGGAACGAATGAAGAAGGAAGGAAGTTCAATATGCAAAAGGGAATTTTATCTGCAGCCGTGCTGTTTGCTGGCATGGTCTTACTGAGCGGACAGGCCTCTGCGCATTCGGGCGGCTTAAACAAGGAAGGCTGTCATAACAATCACAAGACTGGCGACTACCACTGTCACGGGGATGCAGAGTCTAAACCTCCTGCGAAAGCTAAGCAGCCGTCGAAGGAACGTAGGCCAGCGACGTCAACAAGGTCCAAGAGCTCTGATACTACGAAGCCTGCTAAGAAGACGCGTAAGGCAAAACCCAAGACCGCGAGGACGAAATCCATCAGGGTCTCCTCGGCAATTATGGGACTCAAAAAGAAGGGCACGGTCATTGCCTTTAAGGACAAAGGCAAGGTCGCCAATGCCCGGCTCGGCAGTAAGACCAAGATCTACATCGGCGGTAAGAAGGTCAATCGCGAGGCCCTCAAGAAGGGGCTCAGTTGCACCATTGTGTATGCCGGTGAAATGAGCCAGGCCAAAACCATCAGGTGCAAGTCGGCGAGCAAGAAGAAGGCGAAAGCAACCAAACGGAAATCCAAGAAGGACATCGGTAAAAAGTAACGTGCAGCGAAAAAGCAGAAACCCTACTAACCCGCGGCAAAATTGTCGCAACTGATAGATCCTGGCAGAGCGGTCTGAAACCCGTTTTTATGCCCAGCGAACGAAAAAGGGAGTGATTTGAAGATGACTTACAAGATTCAGGAAATCGAAGGCATCGGACCGTCTTACGGTGAAAAGCTAGAGGCAGCGGGTATTACCACTACAGACAAGCTCTTGGAGACGTGCGCAACTCCCAAGGAACGGGAAAAACTCGCATTCACCACTGGCTTGTCAAAGTCCATGATTCTCAAATGGACCAACATGGCCGACTTAATGCGCATTTCCGGCGTCGGGGAAGAGTATTCCGAGCTACTCGAGGCTGCCGGTGTCGACACGGTAAAGGAACTGCGGAATCGCAATGCGGCCAACCTCGCTTCGAAAATGAAGGAGGTTAACGAGGCCAAGAAGCTTACACGCCAAGTGCCGAGCGAGGCTCAGGTCGAAAAATGGGTCGAGCAGGCCAAATCGCTACCACCCATGATCACTTACTGAGCGAACACGAAATGGACACGGGATATTTTTGATTCCCGTGTCCTCTTTCCCGGGCAGCCTGCGGAGTAGATAGAACGCATGGCGTACCCCCTACCCTACAACATCAAGCCAAGGAGAGCCGCTATGCTGGGACGAACTGCCATAGGCTTGTTATTCGGGTCAGTTGTGGCCCTGCCTGCTACAGCGCAGGATCATCAGAAAGCGCAGGCTGCCTTCGAGCGAAGTGATTACGCCGTTGCGCTATATCAATGGCAGCCGCTGGCAACAAGAGGGGATGCCGATTCCCAATTCAAACTCGGCCTCATGCACGAAAATGGTCTAGGCGTGCCACAGGACCATGTCAGGGCTGCAACATGGTACCGCAAAGCTGCCGAGCAAGGACACACCGACGCCGCAAACAACCTCGGTTCCTTATACGACAAAGGCCTAGGCGTAAATCAGGACCAAGCGCAGGCTTTGTTTTGGTATCGTAAAGCCGCTGAACATCGAGGCGTTGCAACGATACCGCCGTCGCAAGGGGCTCGCGGAGATTTTCAGGTTCAATTGGGAGCCGTAAAATCTCAGATCCGCGCGCTGAAGGAAGCTAGGCGGCTGACCCGGGTCCATAAATCCGCCCTTGGCAACCTGCAGATACGACCGGTCCGCGTAGATCTTGGCCGGCGCGGGATTGTTTACCGTTTGCGGACGGTCCCACTAAGCGACCGCGCCTCTGCCGGGGCGCTTTGCCGTAAAGTTTCAGACCGCAACCAAGGCTGCATTGTGATCAAGCCTTAGCTTTGTACCGTGCCGATTAATATCTTTGGGATCGCGGTTTCGCAATGGAGCGACTGTGTTAATTAACCCAATGTCCGCTTCTGGCTAATAGCGGTCATTAGATTAATGCCCAGATCAACGCCGGATAAGCTTGTTAACTTGATGTCCGCTTTTGACCCAAAGCGGACATCAAGATGACCCATACGGTTCAATTTCGCCTTAGAATTCCAAAAGCGTGTACCAATTAGGTTTTGACGAGTTCATTGCACCGCCATGCCTGCGTTCCCTGTCAATGCCAAGAAGGATACGATCTGCCATGTCATCATGCGCTGGGCGGATCTGCAGCCCGATGCTCCCGCACTGATAGATCCCGCTGGTTTGACTGTTACCTACGCCGATCTCGTCAGAGAAATGGCCGCGTTGCGCAATGCAATTCTTGCGTCCGGATTTGGCCGGGAAGACAGAATCGGCATCATCCACCCAGGCGGCGTCGAACTCGCAATACGAATGCTTGGTGTCATGAGCGGGTTCACGGCGGTTCCACTCAATCCCGCCTTCACCGAATCGGAATTTACCGGTCATCTTCAAGAGCGGGGCGTCAAAGCGCTCATCGTCGATCCCAGGACCGTGGAGGCGGCCGTTGCAGCTGCCCAAAGTTTGGAAATCCCTATTCTGGAGAATGTTGGAGGGGGCAAACAAGAACCGGGCAAGAGTGAGGAGAGCGCCGGGGCCGGTCTGGATGACGCGCGATTTCCGCTTTCCTCTCCGGATGACATAGCCGTGATATGGGGAACATCCGCGACCACGGCACAAAGCAAAATTGTCCCCTCCCGTCACAGACGCCTTCTCGCTCGTTCGGCAGTGGAAGAAATCGTCTACGGCGTCGGACAGGGAGACGTCGGCGTCGTTTTTCGGCCTTTGCATTATTCCGGTCCCTTCCACAATGTCGCCTGCACCCTTTATTCCGGAAGTGCGATCGTCGTTTTGCCGAAGTTCGAGCCGGCGGAATTTTTTGACTGCCTGGCCCAGAATGGAGTGACCTGGTATTCCGGCGGCCCCACTTTTCATAGGTCCATACATACTTACGTGATGGCGAATCCCCATGTCGCGAAAGGATTGAAACTCAGATTCACCCGGGCCGGATCCGCTGCCCTCGAACCCAAGATCGTGGAGGATCTCGAACGAATATTCGGCGTACCCTTGGAGACAAACTACAACAGCGGGGAATCCGGTCGCATAGCCAATAGCCTTCAAGATACAGCGCCGCGTAAGAAGGGCACGGTTGGCATCCCTGTTGAGCGTTTCGGCGTTCCGAATACCGAAGTTCGCATACGGTCATTGGACGGTGGTTTCCTCATCGCTGGTGAGCGGGGAGAAATCGTCGTCCGCGGAGACCAGGTTTTTGAGGGCTATGAGAACGCGCCTGAACTTACGGAGCAGGCATTTGTTGATGGCTGGTTTCGCACCGGAGATGAGGGGTTCTTCGACGAAGATGGCTACCTTCACCTGACCGGCCGCATCAAGGAGATGATCAACCGTGGGGGAGAGAAGGTCAGCCCGGCGGAGGTCGATGCCGCGCTCCTGGCCCATCCTGACGTTGTCGAGGCGGCAACGTTTCCGCTGCGTCATCCAACGCTTGGCGAAGAGGTCGCCGCAGCGGTGGTGCAGGCCCCAGGATCGGGGCTGACTGACCAAATTCTGACCAAGCACCTTCTCAGCCGGCTTACCGGCTTCAAGGTGCCCCGGCGGTTCTACTTCGTTCCGCAAATCCCCAAGAGCGATGTGGGCAAGGTGCAGCGCTACATGCTGGCGGAAGCGCTTGGGGTCAGCGATGAGATTGGAAGTCATGCCGCGACCATCCCGGACCGGGAGCCGACAGCGCTGGAAGCACATTTGCGGGGGATCTGGGCCCGGGCCCTGAGAATCCCCCAGGTTGGCCTTGACGATAATTTCTTTGCGCTTGGCGGCGATTCCCTGCAGGCGGTGGATCTGTTCCTGGCGGTGGAGAAGGAACTGAACCGGTGTCTCCCCCGCTCGATCCTGTTCGAGGCCGGCACGGTGGCGGAGATGGCGCGGTGTATCGAGGATTTCTCGCCGTCGCCCTGCCTGGTGCCGATCCAGCCCAAGGGCGATCAGCCGCCGTTCTTCTGCGTCCATGACGGCAACGGCGAGGTCCTGAACTACCGCGAGTTGGCCCGCCTGCTCGGCGAGACACAGCCCTTCTACGGGATCCAGTGCCGCGGCCTCGACAAGAAGGATGTGCCGTTCACCCGCATTGAAGACATGGCCGCTCACTATGTTCAGGAAATTCGGCGCGTGCAGCCGGCCGGCCCTTATTATGTCGGCGGCTACTCTTTTGGCGGGCGGGTCGCCTATGTGATGGCGCAGCAGCTGCGGGCGGCGGGCGAGGAGGTAGCTCTGCTGGCGCTGCTGGACACCGCGAGCGGCTATGGCCAACGGCGCGTGGGGTGGACCGACTGGCTGGCCCACCACCGTGAACGCGTAAAGAAACTACCCTTGACCGAACTGCCGGCCTATCTGGGAGTGCGTTCGAGCAATCTCGCGGGCATGGTGGGCAGAAACATCCGCATCCGGTTCTTCGCCATGGCATGGCGATATTTCGAGCGGACCAACCGCATAGTGCCCCGCTTCATGTGCCGCCCCGTGCCGGCTAACGATATGATCCGCCGGACCTATCAGCCGCAACCCTACGACGGTGATGCGACGCTTTTCCGCGCCGAGCCTTATGCCTGGGCTCATCCAGAATCGCGTGAAGGATGGCAAAAATTGATCAAAGGCAAGCTGGAAATCAGGTCGATTACCGGGCAGCACTATCAGATTGTTGACCTGCCCCATGTGCAAGTTTTGGCGGCTGAACTCGGCAATGTGCTAAAGAGGGCACAGGCAGAGGCCCAAGCCGAGGCCAGGGCCTTGGCGGAGTAGTCTTAGGCTGCCAGGGCGCGCCACTCTCCTCAAAAAAACGCGTGTGACGAAACCAGCGACCGTCGGGTCGTTTGATGATGAGGATAAGGTACAATGTCCGCTTATGGCTAAAAGCGGACATCAGGTTAACGACCCGCCTTGCCAACGCCGGGTGGCCGGTGATGCGTTTGACGGCAAAAAGAAGCGGCTGCCTCGCGTGGATTCCGCGCGCACAACCCTTGCCGCCACAAGGCCCAACACGTTGGTTTGCTTCACTGGAGGCGATCCAAGTCTAACAACACGCTATAGCGGTGGCCTACCGCGCGAAGTTGGGGCGTCGGCGGCGGCGTCGGGTGCGGCTGGAGGGGTGGTGAGAAGCCGTGCAGTCGGCGGAAAGCACGGCTTCTCGGGTGCCACCTCCCGTCCCGGGGGGAGAACCGGTGGCGACAGCAGATTAGTCGGACTTAATTTAA
>Ga0224512_10001511_pt1 | contig 22362 bp, 19 predicted proteins | sample SF_May12_sed_USG_4_FD_169103 | JGI IMG/M metagenome (GOLD analysis project Ga0224512, IMG submission 169103) | Sediment microbial communities from San Francisco Bay, California, United States - SF_May12_sed_USGS_13 | ecosystem: Environmental > Aquatic > Marine > Sediment | place: USA... | reverse complement strand
TTCGCATTCTCTACACCTCGTAGGATTCACATGTCCGGACCGCAGTTCATTTATCACATGTCCCGGCTCTCGAAGATCGTCCCGCCCAAGCGGGAGATCCTCAAGAACATCAACCTGTCGTTCTACCCGGGCGCGAAGATCGGCGTGGTCGGCCCGAACGGTGCGGGCAAGAGCTCCTTGCTTCGGATCATGGCCGGCATCGACACGGACATCATCGGTGAGGCATGGGCCGCCAAGGGCACGCGGATCGGGTACCTCGCCCAAGAGCCCGAGCTCGATTCGAAGCTCGACGTGAAGGGCAACGTCGAACAAGCCGTGGCAGAGACCCGCAACCTCCTGAAGAGGTTCGAAGAGGTGAACCTCAAGTTCGGTGAAGTATCCACCGACGAGGAGATGAACGCGCTCATCGACGAACAGGCGAAGCTGCAGGACCGTATCGACGCCGCTGGCGCGTGGGAACTGGACCGCCGCATCGAGATCGCCATGGACGCCCTGCGCCTGCCCCCGGGCGACACCGACGTCGACACGTTGTCCGGTGGCGAGCGGCGGCGGGTCGCGCTCTGTCGCGTGCTCCTCGAGGAGCCGGACATGCTCCTCTTGGACGAACCCACGAACCACCTGGACGCTGAGTCCGTGGCGTGGCTCGAGCACCACCTGGCCGCGTTCCCTGGCACGATCGTCGCAATTACTCACGACAGGTACTTCCTGGACAACGTGGCAGAGTGGATCCTCGAGCTGGACCGGGGCGAGGGCATCCCGTGGAAGGGGAACTACTCGTCCTGGCTCGAGCAAAAGGGCGAGCGGCTCCGGCTGGAGGAAAAGTCCGAGTCGGCGCGCCAAAAGACACTCGAGCGAGAGCTCGAGTGGATCCGAATGTCGCCGCGCGCCCGACAGGCCAAGGGCAAGGCGCGCTTGAGTGCCTATGAGGAGCTACTGAGCCGCGACGAACGCGAGCAGGTTCGCACGGCCGAGATCCTGATCCCGAAAGGTCCGCGCCTCGGTAAGACCGTGATCCATGCCGAGCAGCTGACCAAGGCCTTCGGGGACCAACTCCTCCTGGACGATCTCTCGTTCGATGTGCCGCCGGGTGCGATCGTCGGGATCATCGGGGGAAACGGGGCGGGCAAGACGACGCTGTTCCGCATGATTGTCGGAGACGAGCAGCCCGACTCAGGAACGCTCGACATTGGGGATACCGTGACCTTGTCGTACGTGGATCAGTCACGCGCCGCGCTCGATGCCGACAAGACGGTTTTCGAAGAAGTGAGCGGCGGTCAGGACATCCTGCACTTCGGGCGCGCCGAGGTGAATCCACGAGCCTACCTGTCCTGGTTCAACTTCCGTGGCGCCGATCAGCAAAAGAAAGTCGGGGTCCTTTCGGGCGGCGAGCGGAACCGGCTCCACCTGGCAAAGCTGCTCAAGTCGGGTGGGAACGTGATGATGCTCGACGAACCGACCAACGACCTGGACGTGGATACACTGCGCGCCCTCGAGAACGCGATCTTGGAGTTCGCGGGGTGCGTATTGGTGATCTCGCACGACCGGTGGTTCCTCGACCGGGTCGCGACGCACATCATGGCGTTCGAGGGCGACTCGAGCGTCTTCTGGTTCGAGGGCAACTATCAGGAATACGAGGAGGATCGCATCAGGCGCCTCGGAGAGGACGCCGCCCAGCCTCATCGCCTGAGATATCGCAAGCTCGTAAGGGACTGAGCATCGGCGGTGGCGGAGTGAGCCGAGTGACACCGAGCGCGGGAGCGGCTTATCTTGACCAGCCGTCGCCCCGCCGATCCGGACAACGCTGTGGCCCGTAAGAAGACGAAGAAGAAGGCCAAACCGAAGGCCAAGAAGAAGAAGGCGCCCCCAGCGCCCCCGGACGAGGATCGAGGTGAGGTCCACGAGCTATCCGACGACGCCGAGGACGTCGGAAGCCTCATCGCGGAGGTCGTCGTTCTGGAGGGTGGAGAGGCCGTCGACCGCGACGGGTCGGGGGCAGAGCCCGACCCGGTGGACGACCTCGATGCGGTCATCGACGACCACTTGGACGCAGAGGACGTCGAGGAGCTCATCGCTCTCACCGCCGCTGGCGGGGAGCCCGAGGACGTCGTCGAAGAGCCCCCTCTAGCTTCTCTCGATGAAGAGCTGCCCATCGAGGTGCTCGACGAGAACACAGAGGTCATCCCACCTCCCGAGAAGATCGCCGCGGCTGCCAGGGCTCCAGACGCTCCGGGCGGCGACGCGCGAGCACCCGCGCTCGAGCGGGCTCCGGTCGAGCAAGATCTGGAGGGAGCCATCGACCTGGGGCCCGAGATCACCCCGGAGCTTCGCGATCGGCTGCTCGCCCAGGCGCTCGCCCATTCCGACCTACAGGATGCCCGGTACCGGGTGCCCCTCACTGGGCCCCGCGCGGCCGCGCGGTGGAAGGCCGCGCTAGCGTCTCTCCTCCTCCTCGTAGCGGCCATCCTCGTGGCCGTGCCGCCGGCCTGGGTGCGACCCGAGCCTCCGGCCCGCATCGATGCCCCCGCGCGAGCAGAGGGCGTCCGCGCGGCGCTCCTTCTGCAGGGCCAGCAGGTCGACGCTTACCGCGTCCGATTCCAGCGGCTGCCCGACTCGTTGGACGAGCTGCCGGACCGAATCACGGGACTACGGTTCGTGAAATCGGGGAACCGAGCGTATCAGCTGATCGGACAGGTGCCGGGAGGCAGAACGATTATCTACGACTCCAGCGATCCGGCGCCGGAGTTCGGTCGCATGACGGCGGCCTGGGCCGCGACGCCATGACCCGGCGTGCGGACCGCGCAGCCCATGGCGCGGCGGCGGGAGACGTCCTGATTTTCTTGGCGACCCTCAGCATCGCGGCTGCCCTGCTCTATCCTGCTTGGAGCACGCGCGAATTCCGCGCCACCGTCGAGGAGGCCGTGGCGGACGTGGAGACGCTCAGTGCTGCGGCCCGCGTCGAGCGCGACCGCCGCAACCGCTGGCCTACCCCCGCTCCCCCTGGCGAGGCGCCACCCGAGCTCAGCGGCTTGGGCCAAGCGGACGGGATTTTCGATCGCCTGGGGTACACCCTCGGTTGGGCGTCCTGGGACGTCGTAGACTCCGTCGACGCACCGCCGTCCACCGACGCGCCAGCCTTTGACGCCGACCCCGTAGCGGCGGAAGCTACTCCGATGGTTCCGGTGATCCGCCGGGTCGGCGCGGTCACGGTGCACTCTGGCGATGAATCGCTCCTCGCGGAGCTCCTCGAGAAATACTCCGGCCGGACATCCTTCGTGCTCGACACCATGTGGCTGCTCGTCCTTCCGGAGCGAGCGGAGTCCGTCGCGCCGTCACGGTGACATGAACGCGGCGGGATGCTAGGTCAACCCGACGAACCAGTCGGCGAAGGTCCCGCAAACATCGTCCAAGACTTCGTCGTCAGTCCGCCCGGACCTCTTCGGGACATGGAACGAGTGGTCCGCATCTTCGATGACGGTGAGCGTCGGACTCGGGGCGACCGACGCCAGCAAGGGCCGAAGCAGCTCTAGGTTGGCCAGCTTGTCCCGGGTCCCCTGAAGGAACAGCATGGGAAGACCGACGTCGGCCAGGTGGGCGCCCCGCTCCGACGAGTCGCGGCCTGGAGCGTGAAGCGGAAAACCGAAGAAGGCCAGGCCCCGCACGCCCGGCAGGGGCTCGGCAGCCGCCGCGGTGGATGTCATTCGCCCGCCCATCGACTTCCCTCCGGCGGCGAGCGGTAGCCCTGGCGCCAGGCGCGCCGCTTCCGCGACCGCCGAACGAACGGTCTTCACGAGCAGGGGCGCGGGGTTGGGTCCTTTTCGGCCCGCCTCCATGTACGGAAACTGGTAGCGGAACGTCCCGATAGCGCGGGCCACGAGCCGATCCGCCACCGCCTCCATGAACCGGTGTCGCATGCCGGCACCCGCACCATGGGCGAACACGTAGAGCCCCTTCGCGGCGTCGGGCACGGTGAGTATGGCCGAGACGTCACCCGAAGAATTCGTGGCCAAGAAGCTGTGCTCAGAGACGCGCGTCATGACCTCGCCTGGGGTTACTGGGCTCCGAGCCGTATGCCGAGGCTGAGTACCGGCCAGACCTTGAGGTAACCACGCATGTCGGCCTCGAACTCCTCAGCTTCCTGCGCGAGCGCACTCCTCAGAGGATCCGCGTCACCGGACAGGGATCCGCCACTCGCGCTGAGGAGGACGTTCGGATTTCCTGTGAACGCCAAACCCAGGTCCAGGAACAGTCCAACGCCCCGTGCGGTGTGTCGCCCGAAACCGATGATGATGTAGGGCGCACTGTCATTGGCGTCGAGGACTCCTCGAAGCGTCCCGATCTCCTGAGGAGTGAAGGACGTCCCACCGATCTCTTGCGCAGCAGTGAATTTGCCCGTGACCTCCGGGTCTCCGGTCCTGAACATCAGGCCCCCGCCCAACCGCACGGCACCGTTCACATAAAGATCGAGACCGACGTTGTACACGGTCGGCAACTTCAGGCTTACGTCGATGTCGGAAAACGTCATGCTCGGCTCATACGGTTGGATCCCGATGCCGCCGCGAAGCACGACCCGCTCGGAGAGCTCCATGGCGACTTCGCCCCCGAGGCCGAAGGTCCCTACCCGCGCCGCGGCCGCCAAACCTTGGGACGCGACCCCGTCCGGGGCGGCTATGCCCACGAGGACTAGGAAGGGGAGTACGCGCTTGATCATGAGGCGCTGAAGATAGCGGAAGCGCTCTAGAACACGCGCACCGCGATGAACGCTCCGATATAGGCCAGCGCCAGCATGTACCCGAACTGGAGCGCCGGCCACTTCCATCCGGCAGTCTCGCGCCGCATGACCGCCACCGTCGACATGCACTGGAGCGCGAAGACGAAGAAGATCAGAAGCCCGATAGCCGAGCCGGTGGTGAGGTCCCGCTGCAGCGCGGCCTGTAAGTCCATGGAGTTGTCGGACCCGTCCTCGACACCGTAGATCGTGCCCAGCGTTCCGACGATGACCTCGCGAGCGGCGAGCGAGGTCAGTAGCCCCACGCCGATGCGCCAGTCGAAGCCGAGCGGAGCGATGGCCGGCTCAATGAGCTGGCCCATGCGGCCGAGCGCGCTGTCGTCGATGTGCGGCGGTCCCGCATCCACGCGTGGAAACTGCGTCAGCGCCCAGAGCACGATCGCCACCGTGAAGATGATGCGCCCCGCGCGCTTCAGAAAAATCTTGCTACGGTCGACCAGCCTGAGGGCCAAGGACCGGGGAGACGGAATCCGGTAGGGGGGCAACTCCATTAGGAAGGACCCCGCCTTGGCTTTGAGAAGCGTCCGCTTGAGCAGGAATGCCGTCCCGACGGCCGCCACGATACCCAGCGCGTAGAGACCGAGCAGCGTCGCGGCGCGCAGGTTCATGAACGGACCGAGGAGTGGCTCGTTCGGAATGAACGCCGCGATCAGCAGCGCGTAGACTGGAAGACGCGCTGAGCACGTCATGAACGGAGTGACGAAAATCGTAGCGAGCCGGTCGCGCTCGTCGTCGATCGTGCGCGCTGCCAGAATCGCCGGGACCGCGCAGGCGTATCCCGACAGGAGCGGCAGGAACGCGCGTCCCTGCAGGCCCACGCGGTACATGAGCCGGTCGGCGATCACCGCCGCGCGGGCCATGTAGCCCGAGTCCTCCAGGATGCCCAGGAAGAGGAAGAGGATGAGGATCTGGGGCAGGAAGATGACCACCGACCCCACCCCGGACCACACCCCGTGGACGAGCAACGACCGGAACCACGTGTCGGGCAGTGTCGTGGCCAACCATTCGCCCGATCCAGACACGAGGAAGTCGACGCCGTCCATGAGCGGCACCGCCCAGGTGAAGATCGACTGAAACACCAGTACCACGACGGCCAGGAAGACCAGCGGCCCCCAAACCCGATGGAGGCATACCGCGTCGAGTCGCTCGCTCGGGCCGGACGGGCGGGGCGGGACGAAGCGGGCCGCCTCCACGATGGTGCGGACGCGGCGGCGACGCTCCGTGAACGCGTCCATCATGGGGAGCGCGAGCCCCTCCGGCACGTTCGTGGCATTGCGCTGGACCTGCCCGGGGCCGCGAACAGCGACTCGGCCGAGGAACTCGCGCACGGCCTCCAGGCCCTCGCCGAGGCGCGCGTTCGTGCGCACGACCTCGACGCCGAGTCGGTCGGCCAGGATCGCATCGTCGACGCTTCCCCCCCGCGCCTTCAGCTCATCCGACATGTTGAGGACCAGGAGCGTCGGCACGTCGAGCTCCAGAACCGGCTCGACGAGCATGAGCTGACTCTCGAGGCGCGTCGAGTCCACCGTCAGTACGAGTGCATCGGGCGCCCGGAGGCCGGACATGCGACCCTCGAGGACGTCCCGCGTGATCCGCTCATCCAGAGTCCGGGCCGAGAAGCCGTGCACGCCCGGAAGGTCCACGAGCCTCAGCTCACGGTAGTCCGGGAGCTGCACGCTCCCGACGTGCTTCTCGACCGTCACGCCGGGATAGTTCGCGACCTTTTGCCGCAGTCCAGTGAGACGATTGAAGAGCGTCGTCTTGCCGGAGTTGGGCGGCCCGATCATGGCGACGAGAGGAGTGTCGCCCGGCTCGCCTAGGAGCGCAGTCGCCCCGGCTTGGGATTCACCTTCGGAGTGCAGAGCGCCCAACGGAGGAGAGGAGCCTCAGCTCACCCCTTGAGGGCGGTGAGGAGACGCACGCAGAGGCACTGGGCGGTCTCGCGGCGGAGCGCGAGCAGCGAGCCGTCGATGGAGACGATCGGATCACCAGACGGCGAGGAGCGAACCGGGCAGATCCGGCACCCCGGTAGGACGCCTCGCTCCAGCAGCGGCTCGGCCTCGTGAGGCGGCAAGTCGATGTGCGTGAGCTCGACCGTTTGCCTCAGCGGAATATCGCCGAGACGCAATCCCGCGAGGGCGGAATCCGCCGACACTTCGGGCTGTGTCTGCAATGCGGTCGTGTCCAAAGCAACTCTCGAAGCCGCCTAACCAGGCGACTTTGGGATGAGAATGAAATTGACTCTCAACTAAGGTACGGCGGCGTCCCTGCCTGGGAAAGGGTCAGAGAGGCCCTGATTAGCTGGGCTGATGAAGGTGCACATCCCGCTGCGGGAAGGGAATCGAGCATCCGGCGGCTTCTAGCTGTTCTTTGATGGCCCGTGTTAGATCCCAGCGCGTCGGCCAGTAGTCGGCAACCGTCACCCAGGGCCTCACGACCAGGTTCACCGAGGAGTCGCCGAGCTCGTGCACCGCGACCACCGTGACAGGGTCGTCGAGAACGCGCGGGTCGGCCGCCACGACGTCCTGGCAAGTCCGAACGGCCACACCGAGATCGTCTCCGTAGTCGACGCCGATGAGCAGGTCGATGCGCCGAGTTTCACTAGCCGAGTAGTTCTTGATGGTGGCTCCGAAGATCTGCGAATTGGGGATGCGGATCTGGATGTTGTCGGGCGTTGTGAGGAGACACGTGAAGGTTCCGACCTCCCTGACAGTGCCCAAGACGCCACCGATCTCCACAGTGTGACCGACGTCGAACGGCCTGAACGTCAGCAGCATCACGCCTGACGCGAAGTTCGAGAACGTGCTTTGGAACGCCAGGGCAATGGCGAGACCCGCGGCCCCGAGGATGGCCACGAACGAGGCGGTACTCACACCGAGCACACCGACCGCCGTGACACCCACCAAGACGATCACGGCGACGTAGATCATCCCAGAGATGAACGGAACCAGGATGTCGTCTACCCGGGACGCGTAAAGCGCCTTGCGGGCGAACCGCTTCGCCCACCCCGCCAAGACCCACCCGACGATTAGCACGGCGCCCGCGCCGACGACCTTGGGGGCCCAGCTCGCGATCACCGTAGACGATGTCTGCAGGAATGCATCTAGGTCGAACATCGGGGTCTCCCTTCATGGGTAACGCTTCGGGCCCCGAATCTGACTCAGCTGGCGACGAGCCTCCAGACCTGAGCGACGAGGAAGCAGACCGTCACGCCCATCGCGACGGGCATGAGCGTCGCCACCGTCGTCCACTTCGCGCTCCTCGTTTCCTTGTAGATCGTGTAGATCGTCGTGGAGCACGGGTTATGGAGCAGACTGAAGAGCATCAGGTTGACCGCAGTGAGCAGCGTCCAGCCCCCAGCCCGCAAGACGTCTCCGGTCGCATTGACCGAGTCGAGCTCGAACATCACACCCGCGCCCGAACCACCGGCCAGGCCCGCCGTCAGAACGGTGAGCATGAGCACGGTCGGAATGACGATTTCGTTGGCCGGGATCGCCACCACGTAGGCCAGGAGAATCACGCCGTTCAGCCCGAGAAGGAGGCCGAACGGATCGAGACCGTCGACCGCGATCTGGGCCAGGCTCGCTCCTCCGACGGTGATGTTGGAGATCAGCCAAATGACGGCCCCGGCCGGAATCGCGAAGATTACGGCCCGCCACAGGACGATCAGCGTACGGTCGATGATCGAGGTGTACAGCGTCTGTAGGACGCGGGGCGGCCGGTAGGGCGGAAGCTCCAGGCTGAAGCTGGTGGCCTCGCCTCTCAGCACCGTGCGGGACAGGACCCACGACGCGAGGAACATCATCACGATGCCCAGAAGAGCGATCGCGACGACCGCGGCCGCGCTCACGAGGCCGCCGAGCTGTGCCGGGGCCAGCGCCCCCACGAAGATCGTCGCGATCAGGATCTGTGTCGGCCAGCGCCCGTTACAGAGCGAGAAGTTGTTCGTGATGATGGCGATCAGGCGCTCGCGCGGGCTGTCGATCACGCGCGTCGCCACGACGCCAGCCGCGTTGCACCCGAAGCCCATGCACATGGTCAGCGCCTGCTTCCCGTGCGCTCCGGCCTTCTGGAACATCGAGTCGAGATTGAACGCGACTCGCGGCAAATACCCGAAGTCTTCCAGCAGCGTGAAGAGCGGAAAGAAGATGGCCATCGGCGGCAGCATTACGCTGATCACCCAGGCGGTCGCAAGATATACGCCGTCCAGCAGAAAGCCAGACAGCCACCACGGTACTGAGATCGCGTCGGCCAGGCCCTTGAGCCACGGGTGCGCCGTGTCGATCAGAAGGTTGGCCAACATCGACGAGGGCACGTTGGCCCCCTCGATGGTGAGCCAGAAGACCACGGCGAGGATGAACATCATGAGTGGGAAGCCGAACACGCGGCTCGTGAGCAGGTCGTCCAGCTTCCTGTCGAAGTCGAAGCCCTTCTTCTTCAGGCCCGACATCTGAACGCGCCGGGACATCGCTTCCGCGACGCCGAACGCATGCTCGGTCACGATGTCGTGGAAGTCTGCAGGCAGGTCCCATCTGAGCCGGACCGAAGCATCGAGAAGGCGCTCGCGCTCGAACTCGAGCGGAGGGTCCCGCAACTCGTGTGAGTCGTCCCTGCCGAGCTGGCCTAGCTCGCCGGACCGAACTGCTTCCTGAACAGCCTCGTCGGCGTTGAGCAAGCGGAGCGCCACCCAACGCGGATTCGCGACGTCGGGAAAGACTTCCTTCACCGTCGGCACGAGTGCTTGGATGGCGTCCTCGACTGCCGGTACGTAGCGATCGAATCGGTACGGCTCAGTCGTCCGTTTGCCGGTGGCCACGTCGTGCACGGCGTCCAGTAGCCCGTTGATGCCCGTGCTCTCACGCGCGACCCCGGGCACGACAGGCACCCCGAGCTCTTTCTCGAGCTTGGATACATCGATCGCGATGCCGTGGCGTCGTGCCTCGTCGATGAGGTTGAGAAAGACCACGACCCTGTCGGTGATTTCCAGGACCTGCAGAAGCAGGTTGAGGTTGCGCTCCAGACGGGTAGCGTCGACCACCACGACGGTGACGTCGGGGCGCCCGAACAAGACGAAGTCGCGCGCGACTTCTTCGTCGGTGCTCCCCGCCTGTAAGGAGTAGGTCCCTGGGAGGTCGACGATCTTTACGCGATTGCCTTCGTGCTCGAAGGCGCCCTCCGCTCGCACGACGGTCTTCCCGGGCCAGTTACCGGTGTGCTGCCGAAGGCCCGTGAGCGCGTTGAAAACGGTGCTCTTTCCCGTGTTGGGATTGCCCGCGAGAGCGACCAGGTAGTCCCACTTGTCCGGGCTGAGGCCGAGACGCACGAGACTGTCGGTCCGATGCTGGGCGCAGGATACGCACGGGTCCATGGAGATCGTGGCCATCAGCTAGCAAGCTCCACAGGGGCGTCGACCCGCTCGATACGGATCCACTTGGCCTGCTCACCCCTCAGCGCAATGACCGCTCCACGGATCCTATAGGCCACCGGGTCACCCGTCGCGCTCACGAGCTCAGCCGAGATCTCGGTGCCCTTCACGACGCCGAGGTCGAGGAGGCGACGGCGCTGTGACCCTTGGCACGCGGGTGACACGTCTACGACGCGCCCCGCCTCGCCGGGCCGTAGGTCACGGAGGGTCTCCACTAGCTCGTCCGCGGTCTCGTCCTCGGGGAGGATGCGTACGGAGACGTTGCGGGCAACGACCCCGGTCATGGGCCACTCCCGGCCCCGGGCCCTCACCAACACTGTGCGATCGGACCGCTCGACGACATCCAGCCGCACGCCCAACCCCAGGCCATCGGCAAGCAGCGCATCGTAGATCTCTCGGGGCTCGTCCTCCAAATGGACGATCTCGACCGTCCGACCCGGTGGGACACCTGCCAGGGTCGTGCGCTCAACCTCGGGAAGCTCTCCACCCGGAGTAGGAATCGGGTCGCCGTGCGGATCCCAGGCAGGGTGACCGAGTCGAGACGCCAAAGCGTCGGCGTCCTCCGCGGAGAGCGCGTGCTCCATGCGCTCGGCCTCCGCGTGCCACTCCCCGGCCGGTACGCCCGTACGGTCCGCGAGGTAGCGCTCCCACAGCCGGTGGCTACGAACGAGCCTCAGCGCCGACTCGCGGCCACGATCCGTGAGATGCGGGCCCGGCTCGCGCGACTGAATCAGGTCGGACTCTGCCAGCCGAGCCAATAGCGAAGCTGCCTTGCCGGTCGATACCTCCAACTGGCCCGCCATGCTCTCCATGGTGCACAATCGCCCAATGCTCTCACACGTATAGACGTGCTTGAGCGCGTCCTCCAAGAGGACGCGCTCCGTGATGCGGGAGGTACGCGCGAAGCGTGCGACCAGCCCGCGCTTGGGCCAGAACAACGCGGCGGCAACGACCACGAGGGCCGCGAACACCATGAGCGCCAGGCCAGGATCAACCATTGAGTACCGAAGCGGGGGGGAAGCCAGAATATTTAGGTGAGACTAAATTCGTGCTCCCACACCGGGCTGTCAAGCTATCGATGGGGCGAATCGCTTGCCGACATGGGCCGTTCCGGCGAATCTGACCGCCCCGCGGTGGCCCCACCGCGAGCCCCACGCCCGAATTCGGTCCCCGATCCGCCTTGACCTACTTGATCGCCGCGCTGGCGGCTCCTATCGCAGGCCCGCTGCTATACCGGGTTCTGCACGATCACCCCGGGGCGGTCCGAATCGTCGATGGTTCCGTGTATGTGGCCGTGCCAGCGCTCCTCGCGTGGCAGGTGGGGCATCTCGCTTTGGAACAATCCACGCTGTTGGTGCTCGCCGCGGCCGCGGCGGGGCTAGCCATTCCCAGCCTCGCCGAGCGGATCTCGCAGGCTCTGCATCGTCATACCGACCAGCTCGCGCTTGTCATGGGCGTGTCGGGGCTCGTTCTGCATGCCCTGCTGGAGGGCGCGGCGCTTGCCCCAGGCGAGTCAGGCGTCGACTTGGCATTCGGGCTGGCCATCGTGCTGCACCGCATTCCGGTGGGGCTCGTCATCTGGTGGCTCGTGCGCCCCCGGTACGGCGTTGCCTCGGGAGTGCTCGGAGTCGGCGCCGTCGTCTTGGTCACGCTCGCAGGCTATGCGCTTGGCACTGAGGTACTGGCTGGCGTGCATGGGGCCGGGGGGGACCTATATCAGGCGTTCGTGAGTGGCTCGTTGGTGCACGTGGTCTTCCACCAGGGCCGGCACGACCACACGCACTAACGGCGCTGGCGTCATCCCCACCCGCCCCCGATGATTAGCCCCTGGGTTCGGCATCGAACGTCGGGGGCATGTGAGCATACTCGAAGGAACAACGACGGAGCGGGCGGCAAACGTCCTTGGCACCAACCTTCTCAGCGGCGTCTCGGACGCGGTCCATGAGCGCGTGGTCGGCCAAGAGGAGGCTGTCGAGGGACTCCTGATCGGCCTCCTTACGGGGGGACACGTCTTGCTCGAAGGCCTACCGGGCCTGGCGAAGACACTCATGGTGCGCACGTTGGCCCAGGCGATCCACACCGGCTTCCGCCGCATTCAGTTCACGCCGGATCTGCTCCCGACCGACATCGTTGGAACACCGGTCTTCGACCAGTCGAGCGGCGAGTTCACGGTCCAGAAGGGGCCGATCTTCTCGAACATCATCCTGGCCGACGAGATCAACCGTGCACCGCCGAAGGTGCAGGCCGCGCTTCTCGAGGCCATGGAGGAGCGGCAGGTCACCATCGCGGGCGAGACCTACCCGCTCGAGAACCCGTTCATGGTGCTCGCTACGCAGAACCCGGTCGAGCTTCACGGAACCTACCCGCTCGCCGAAGCGCAGCTCGACCGCTTCGCCCTGAAGCTGGACATCGGCTACCCGAACCGAGCGCAGGAGAAGACCATCGTCAGGCGCGTTGCGGACCATGACCCAGGACCGATCTCCGCGGTCGCGACGGTTGAAGACATCGCGACTGCGCGGGAACTGGCGGCCGCGGTCCACCTGGAAGAGAAGGTTCTCGACTACATCGTCGAGCTGACCTTCGCGACCCGCGAGCCGGCGGCCTTCGGGCTCGACGACCTCGTGGACCTGATCGAGTTCGGCACCTCTCCACGCGCGACGATCTTCCTGACCCGGACGGCGAAAGCCCGAGCGTACCTTGCGGGGCGCGACTACGTGTTGCCCGATGACGTCAAAGCCATGGCACCCAAGGTGTTACGGCACCGCTTGCGTACGACGTACGAAGCCGACGCGCGCGGCGTGGACGCCGACGAGATCACGCGACGCGTGTTGGCAGCCGTACCGGCTCCCTGAAGGCCTGGGCCGGCCAGCGATGCGCATGACCCAGGGAGCGCGGGCTGAAGCGAGTCGGAAGCACGTCTTCTCGAAGGAGATCGCCGACCAGGTCCGCCGCATCGAGCTGCGAACGCGGGGCCTCGTCGAGTCGCTCTTCAGCGGCGAGTACCACTCCGTCTTCAAGGGACGTGGGCTCGAGTTCTCGGATGTGCGCGAGTACCAGCCGGGGGACGACGTCCGCACGATCGACTGGAATGTGACAGCGCGAAGGGGCCGCCCCTTCGTAAAGGAGTATGTAGAGGAGCGGGAGCTTACTGCGCTTCTGATCGTGGACCTCTCCGCCTCGAAAGAGGTGGGCACGGGCCCGAGGTCGAACGCATCGATCGCCTCGGAAATCGCAGCGATCCTGGCGTTCGCCGCGGCCGGCAACAACGACCGCGTCGCGCTCCTTCTCGTCACAGACCGTGTCGAGCTGTTCGTGCCGCCCGACTCGGGACGGCGCCACGCCCTGCGGCTGGTCATGGAGCTCCTCTCGTTTCGGCCCGAGGGACGCGGGACGAAGCTGTCAGCTGGCCTTGAGTACGCATCACGGGTCCTGCACCGTCGGGCGGCCGTTTTTGTCGTGAGCGACTTCTTGATGGACGAGGCCACCGACCCGCGCCTGGCCAAAGCGGCACGCCGACTGGGACGCGACCACGACGTCGTCCCAATTCGTCTGACGGACCCAGCAGGCGACGACCTGCCGGACGTCGGACTCCTCGCGCTCGTCGACCCAGAGACGGGTGAACGCCGGGTTATCGACACGCGTCGCCGCGTGCGCGACGCCTACAAAGCGCGCAAAGCCTCGCAACGCGGTGATATCGCGGCGCTGTTCCGCGAGCTCCGCATGGATGCGATCGAGGTCGCGACCGACGATGACTACGTCCCGGCTCTGATCCGCTTCTTCCGGCGCCGGGAGCGGATGTCCCGATGACGCGCGCGTGCACCACCGCGGCGCTCGCGGCCGTGGCCCTCGGACTCGCCGCTCCACCGCTGAGCGCTCAATCGGCTGGCCCGTTCACCGTAGGCCTCTCGGCAGACACCGTCGCCATGGGAGAGCTCTTCGAGCTGCGCGTGAACGTGCCGGTTCCGCCGGGCAGCGTCGTGTACTTCCCGGACACCTTACCCGCCACCGTGAACGTAGAGAGCGCTGAACCGGTTCGCCTGGCATCCGAGCCGGCCCCAGACGGCGGCGCGAAGCTCACGCTCTCGTATCCAATAATGGCGTTCGGTACGGGGACCCTCCCCGTTCCTGGCTTCGACGTGCTCATCACGCCGCGGGGTGATCGAACCGAGGGGACCGTGCTGCCGGGGGGCTCGGTGAGGGGAGCATGGGATGAAGCCCCACCGCGCTCCGGCCCCGCCCTCACGCGCGTCCCCCGACAGGCAGTTTGGGTCGTACCGGTCTTCACGCCTCAAGATCTCGTGCGCGGCATCGAGCCCAGGCCCCCCAACGACGTCGTCGGAGGGGACTGGAACTGGCCGTCACTCGCGTTGGTGCTGCTCTTCTCCTCGGTCCTCGCGGTCACGCTGGCTTCGACCACCAAGGAGTGGCTCACGCACGCACGGGGTGGAGGCCACGCCCACGAGGACCCTACCCTCGAGGCCCTGCGGCAGCGCGCTCTACGACAGCTGGACGACCTGCGGGTTGAGGGACTACTCACGCAGGAGCGGCTGCTGGAGTTCTACACCCGCAGCAGCGGCATCGTCCGCACGTACGTGGAGGCGATGGAGCGCGAATGGGCACCGAGCCTGACGAGCAGCGAGCTGATGGGACGCCTTCGCTCACGCTCGGGTGACGAGGCCGCAGGCAGTCTGCCCGAGCGCCTGGGCCTCGCGGAGGTCGTGAAATTCGGGCGGCTCAGACCTGGCGCCGAGGCGGCAGAAGAGCAATGGCGTTCGCTGAAGTCGTGGGTGGAGGAGTCAGGAGGTCACACGTGGTGAACTTCGAGCTGGCACAGCCCAGCTGGCTTTTCCTGCTGGCACTGCTTCCGCTCTGGTGGCTCTGGGTTCGGCCGCGCAGCACGTCGGGTCTCATGGTCGGGCGCGCCGCCGAGGCGGACGGCCTCGCCCTGCGTCATTGGCTCGGTAGGACCGTCGAGGCGCTTCCGTATTGGCTGCGCGGCGCAGCCGTGGCATGTCTGATCGTGGCGCTCGCCCAGCCGCAACTAGTACGGACGTACCAGGAACCGGTGACCGAGGGCGTCGGCATCGTGCTCGCCGTCGATCTCTCGACGTCGATGTGGGCCGAAGACATGGCCGACCGCACGACACGTCTCGATGTGGCGAAGGAGACACTTCAGCGCTTCCTCGCGAGCCGCACCGATGACATCGGGCTCGTCTCCTTCGCCGGGGAAGCGCTGACCCGACTTCCGCTCACGTCGGACGGCTACGTCACCCGGGCGGCTGTTGACGCGCTGGAGGTGGGCCTACTCATCGACGGCACCGACGTCGCCGGCGCCATCGCCGCTGGCGGTGCGCTCCTGCGCGACTCGCCGCACAGAGCCAAGGTGCTGATCCTCGTCACGGACGGAGCGCACAACCGTGCCGGCCTGCTCCCGACCTTGGCCGCGCGGGCCGCGGCGGCTTACGGCGTTCGCATCTATTCCGTCGCCATCGGGACCGAGGAAGCCGCCGGCGTCGGCTCGGCCAACATGGAGACCGTGCTCACCCAGGCCGCAACAATCACGGGGGGGCGGTACTTCCGTGCAACAGACGTGGCCGCGCTCGACGAGATCTATGCCGAGATCGATCGTCTCACCGAGCCGTCCGAGCAGTTCGTCGACCGAATCGAGATCACACCGGTCGGGCTCTGGCCCCTCCTTGTGGCCATGGTGCTGCTGCTCCTGGGCGCCGGCCTGCGCGGGTCACGGTGGGGGGTGATTCCGTGACGCTACTGCGCCCCGAGTTGCTCCTCCTGGGGCCCGCCGGAGCGCTCCTGCTGACGTTCGCGTTGACGTTCCAATGGCGGCGGCTGGCCCGACTGGACCGAGCATACGGGCATGAGGCAGCAAGGCGACTTGTTTCCCGTCGCCTGAAAGGATTTCCGACGACCCGCATGCTATGTCTGGTCCTCGCAAGCCTGGCCCTCGGCACCGCGGCGGCCGGACCGCACCGCATCGCACCGGAGCCACCAGAACCCGCGCCACCGCTCGATATCGCCCTGGCAATCGACGTTTCCGCGTCAATGAGTGCCACCGATATCGAGCCCTCACGCATCGAACGGGCACGGGACGTTGTGGAGCGCATCGCCGAGGAGCTCCCAGCGGCACGGATCGTGCTCGTTCTGTTCGCCGATTGGCCGTACACGCTCGTCCCCCCCACAGATGACCCCGCCGTTGTGCGTTACTTCGCTCAGTCCCTGAGCGCGGACCTCGTGCTGGACCGCGACCAGGGCACTTCGTTCTCCACTGCCTTTTCTGAGGCGCGTTCGGCACTCGACGCTCGACCGAGGCCGGGCGCTCGCCGCGCGATTCTCGTGCTCTCCGACGGAGGGGCGCACGAGGACATGGCAAGCATCCTCGCGGCGGCCGAGTCGGCGTCGGCAGAGGGCGTGCCTCTGTGGACGGCCGGATTGGGGACGACTGCTGGCGTGCCGCTCACGACTGAGCTAGGCCCTGTACTCGACCGGGCCGGGCGCACCGTGGTCGCTACCCTCGACGAGGATTTGCTGCGCGAGGTCGCTGAGGCAGGAGGCGGTGATTATCAGAACGTAAGTGACGAGCGGGGGCTTAGGGCGCTGCTCACCGGCTTGGGTGAACTGGACGACGAGCCCGGGGACGGAGGTGGAGCTCCGCTCGACGCCTCCTTCTTGCTGACGCTGCTGGCGGTGCCGCTACTCCTGTGGGAGGGGGGGCTGGATGCCGGGCGCCTCCAGCGTTCCGGGCCCGAGCGCGAGACGGACGCATGAAGTTTCCTGCTCTTCCGGCGCGCCTGTCGATTCCCCTCTTACTTCTCGCACTGGCCGGACTCAGTCTGTCGTGGACCGTCGAGCGCGGGAGTGTCCAGCGAGGAAACCGCCTGCACCGTCAGGGCGCACAGCCCGAGGCCGCCTCGATATACAGCAAGCGGGTCGTGGGTGACTCCGCCAATTCGCTCCTACGGTACAACTTGGGCACGACGTTGCTCGGCGTAGGCGTTTCGAGCGCGGGCCCTGAGCTGGCCGTCGCAGCGGAGAGTCCGGACGTTGATGTACGTACGAGCGGACTCTACAACTTCGGCCTGTGGAACCTCGTCCGAGCCATGGAGGCCGAGTCGGCCGACACGGCGAGGGTCTATACGCTCGCCTCGGTCGAGGCCAGCAAGGGTGCGCTTCGTCTCAGCCCGGGCCGGGACGATGCCCGATGGAATCTGGCCATAGCGCAGAGGATGCTGGACTCCATCGAATCCTCGGATGGCCGAGCAGGGACCGAGTCGGTCGATGGACGCGCCGAAGCGGACGAGTTGGTGCGCACGGACGAGACGCAGGATCTGCAGGACGAAAGTCCCATCGGCGACGGTCCGCAGGACGGCGAGGAGGAGACCCTGGCGGACAGTGACGTCGTCGAGTCGCTCACGATCTTGGAAGCCGATGACATCCTGGGATCGGGCCATTTGGACTCTTCCACGATGATGCGAAAGCTGATCGCGTTCGAGGGACGGGCGCAGCGCAGAACCCGCATCGGAAGGACGACGCCGAGATGGTGAGCCTGGGCGGGAGAGGCCACTCCACCGACCACGCGATTCCGTTACGATTCATGTCTTCCCGGCCGCATCAGGTCCCGATTCACGGGGCCGCCGCCGACCCGGCGAAGCGACGGAGCAAGGGAGTAAGAGAGTGCCAGTGACCGACACGCAGTCCTTGGGAGATCACCCCACCTCAGACATTCTCGATGCCGTGGATGAAGTGGCGGTCAGCCTGGTTCCCTCGGGCATCGGCCCGCTGGACGAACGAACGGGTGGCCTCAAGTGCGGCGGCTCATACCTCATCGTCGGCACGCCGGGGCCGGCCAAGATGGTCGCGGCGTTCCAATTCCTCTTTGCCGGCCTCGAGCGCGGCGAGCCTGGCGTACTCCTCAGCAACGCGGACGAGGAAGGGTCTTTGGGCGTAGCCCGAGCCTGGGGCTTCGACTTCGACCGGTACTGGCGGGACGGGACCCTCAGGATTCTCGGCTTCAAGGACGATTTCGAGCTCCGTGCGATCCGCTCCGTCGAACCGGAGGAGGTTCTGGAGGAGCTCGGTATGGTGGTGGGGCAGGAACCTATGCGCATCGCGGTTGATCCGGGCTCGCTCTTCCTGGCCGGCGGCGTGAAGTCTCTCTTGGGGGCGAGCTTCCTCAGGTGGGCGCGCAATCATCCGGCGACGGTATGCACGACGTTCTCGATAGATGGAGCGACGACAGGGCTCCCTTCTGCAGCGGACTGGCTCGTGAACGCGTCCACCGGCCGACTCATTCTCGAGTGGCGGGCTGAGGACCTCTATCAGCTCACGCTTGCCAAGGCAGTTCCCGAAGCGGGTGACCGAGAGGAGGCGATTTCCGTCCAGCTGAAGCCAGCCGCGGGGCTCGTGACCCCCGAGAGCTGGCCGTCCCGGCGTGGCCGCGATCGTCCAGGTGTGAACGAGGACCGCCTCCTCCTCATTTCCCTGGGCGGTGAGCACGCCCAAGACGTCGAAGCGTGGGCCAGTGGCTCATTCACCGCCGACGTGGTATCCGAGCCGTTCGAGGCGGTCGCGCGTGTCCAGAGCGATCCGACGTTCGGCGGCGTGTTGATCCACGCGCCCCGCGCCCGCATCCGCGAGGCGGTCCAGGCCTGTCGGGCGCTGCGTCCGCTCACTCGGGCGGCGATCCTGTTCGCGTCAGACGACGCGATTCGGTCCACGGACCGCATTCAGATCCTCGAGGCCGGGGTCGACGACTGTCTGAGCGGCGTCATCGATTTTCGGGAGCTCGACCTCAGAATCAGACAGGCGATCGCGTCAGGCTCGAAGCCGGTCCCGGAGGCCGCCAATGGCCAGACCGGCGACCCGTCACTGACCAGCGTCATCGCCGAGGGCGGCCGCATGAGCCTGGCCGACTTCGCGACGGAGTTGAGGCGGAGGGCTGCCAATCCCGTGTTGACGTTCTTCTGCGTCCTCGACGTGGCGTCAGCCGCTATCGAGCTGTCAGCGCTCGAGGACCTCTTGGCCGACCACGTGCGGTGCGACGAAGGCGACCTAGTGGCGAGCAACTCGAGAGGATGTGTGGTCCTCCTCCAAGGCGCCCGCGAGGGCCAGCTGGAACCGTTCCTGGCTCGACTGCGCACGCGCATCGGCGAACGAGCCGGAGAGGGGGGCGCCCCCGACCTCGCGCTCGACGTCCTGAGTCATCCCGCCGAATCCGCACGCATCAGGACACTGCTAGGGATCGAGGGTGGCTCGGAAGCCTAAGGGCCTCTCAAAGGACTCCCGATACCTCATACGGTTCGGGGGCACGGCGTTCCTGTTGATCTCGGGGACGCTGGTGCTGGTGCTTTATGTGCTACCCCAACGCTACGTGTTGAGCTCGGGGTTTCGTGAGTCCGGCATAAGCTTCCCGACGCCCACGACGCCGTTCGTGCCGGTGCCCGTCGTGCGGATGGTCGCCCGCAGCCTCCCCGAGGTGCCGGCCGTGATCGCTCCCGGTCCGGCCGAGGTCTTTTGGGACAAGGTGACCCCACTGCTCGAAGGGGATCGTTACGCCGATGCGATCCCGCTCTTCCAGAGCTACCTACGGGACCATCCGGCAGACAGAGATGCACGGCGCGAGTATGCCATCACGCTCTTGGCCGCAGGGCGCGCCCCGCAGGCCATCCCTGAGCTTAGGCGCCTCCTCACGGAGCAGGACGATCTCGAGCGCCGCTTGCTGCTGGCGCGCACGCTGCGTGAGCTCGGCCGTACGGGCGAGGCTTCTGAGGAGTACGCGGCCCTCCTGGAGGCGTACCCGGACGACCAGGGACTCTGGCTCGAGTGGGCGCAGGCACACGCTTGGGTCGAGGACTACGACGGGGCCGCGCGTGTGCTGGAGCGGGCGCTGGCCCGCCATCCCAACTCCGTGCCGCTGCGTGTTGAGTTCGCCCGCGTGGAGTTCTCTCGGAATCGGCTCGAAGCCGCCGAGGCACTGCTCGCTGGTCTAGACGAAAGAGCGCTGGCCGCGGCCGACGGCGTCACCCTCAGGGACGCGGTTGCGGCGGCACTCTTCGTGCCGGATCCCGTCGTGGAGCCCGTGGCGCCCCCTACGCTCTCAGACCAAGCCGCGACCGCGCGCGTGGCGGGTGATTTCGACCGAGCTGTCGAGTTGTTCGAAGAAGCTCTTCGCGAGCGCCCGGAGGACGTGGAGATCTGGCAGGCGTACGCCGACCTGCTCGAGTACGAGCTCGCTGACCTGGAAGGCGCCAGGGCCGCGCTGCTCGAGGTCGAGCGCTTGGGCCCCCGCGACGCCGGCCTGCAACGCAGACTCGCCCAGCTCGAGATCTGGACGGGGAGGAACGCAGAAGCGCGTCAGCGACTCATGGCGCTGCTTCCGTTCCTGGAGTCCGATGCCGAAGCGGCCGACGTGCAGGCGATGCTCGGAGACCTCGACCGCTGGGACGGCGACCGCGTCGCCGCCGCCCGACGCTACGGCCTCGCGCTGGAGGGCGATCCCGCGAACCAGCGGGCCCGGGACGGCTTCGTCGCGCTCGAGGTTGAGGTGGCGCGCACGCTCGTCGAGGTCGAGGAACCGAGGGTCGGCGCCACCACCTATGCGCTGGGCGACACCGACGACTTCTCCCGGCTCGATGTCGGAGGCGAGTGGGTCGAGGTGGAAGAGCGCTGGGCATGGGGCGGACAAGCGGGCAATCGATGGCTGGACGGCCGGGCGCTCGACAACTCCGCCGCAGAAAGCCAGCAGGGCGTGTACGTCGATCTCGAGGCAGCGCGCTGGTGGCGGTGGGGTACGCTGCGCTCGGCCGCGCAGTTCGGTGTGCAACGGGTCTTCGCCGACTGGGAGTACTCCGTCGGGGCGTCGCTCGCCCACCGCGGAACGTCGGGCACTCAGACCGAGATCAGCATCGAGCACGGCCCAGCCTACCCGATCACCGCGACCCTACAGAGCGCGGCCATCGGCGTGGTTCAAGATCATGTGGCTGTAAGCCACGCGAGGCCGCTCAACGAGCGCTGGTCACTCGCGGTCAACGCGGAGGGTGCGTGGCTCCGGTCGAACCTGGACTCCATCCCCGGCGCCCAGAACGAATCCACCGCCCGCTTTGGTTCGGCCTTGACAGTCGGTCGGCAGATGACGGAGGCGTTAACGCTCGGGGTCGCGACCCGCGCCGTAGGCTATACGAGCCCCGGCCCCGTCGTTACGGACGTGTCCGCGGTTCAGCGGCGACTCTTCTGGGACCCGAGGCTCGCGCTCTCGACGGGCCCGTTCGCTCGTGTGAGCCATGACCTGTCAGCAACCTGGACGCTGACGGGGATGCTCAATCCGGGCGTCGCCTTCTTGGACGAGCGGACTTCCGCAGGCTGGGGGGTCGTCCCACACGTCTCGGCCGAGGCCGGGATCCGACGGGAAGGTGCTCGCTTCTGGACTGCCCTCGATCTCTTCTACTATCAGGGGCAGTTCGATGGATACCGGTCGTATGGCGCGCGACTGACGGTCAGCGCCCGCGACTGGTCCCGGCTCGGAGGTGTGCGATGAGCCAGGGCCGTCACTCCATCTTCGGGGCGCTCATCGTGGTCATCGCCACCGTGCTGTTGACGGTCGCGTTCATCATCGTGGCGCTCGCGGTGGGGCCGGACATCCAGGCCTTCCTGGTCCGCGCGGTACTCGTCACGTTGGTCATCTTCCTCGTCATCCTGTTCCTACGGTACTTCGCCCTACTCTGGTTCGCCTACCTGGGCCACGCCGAGCGCAACGTCTTGGGCGTCAAGAAGCACCACGAGTTGCCTGCGATCTCGATTCTGGTCCCCGCGTACAACGAGGGGGAACTCATGGAACGAGCCTTGGCCAGCTTGATGGCGCTCGACTACCCCGAGTACGAGGTGGTTGTCATCGACGACGGGTCCTCGGATGACACGCTCCAGCGCGCGGTGCAATGGGAGGGCCGCCACGGCCCCGTCGACGTGAAGGTCGTCACGAAGCGAAACGGCGGCAAAGCCACGGCGCTCAACGCCGGAATCGCAGCCTCGAAGCATCCGTTCCTCCTGTGCATGGACGCAGACTCGTACCTGCATCCCAAGACGCTCCTCCGCGCCGTGGAGCACTTCACCGACCCCTCGGTCGGTGCCGTCAGATCGGAAG
>Ga0224512_10001510_pt1 | contig 22383 bp, 28 predicted proteins | sample SF_May12_sed_USG_4_FD_169103 | JGI IMG/M metagenome (GOLD analysis project Ga0224512, IMG submission 169103) | Sediment microbial communities from San Francisco Bay, California, United States - SF_May12_sed_USGS_13 | ecosystem: Environmental > Aquatic > Marine > Sediment | place: USA... | reverse complement strand
CATCTTTTTTTATCTGTCTTCGTCTTTCAATCTCGGCTGTCTTCAAAGAGGGTGGCTTTCCATCAAAGACCCAAACTGGTTTTATCCCTAATGATAAGAAATTGATGTTTCTGTACAGTAATCCGCTAAGGTGGCTTGTTATCCTACCCTCAGTGTCAGTCAACTGCATTCCATCAGGACCTCTAATACTTGCTAAAAATTGGTAAATTGCATTATAGGCATCGATTGCAATTACCTTATTTGAGAATGACTCCAGTTTTGTCTTTTCTCGAATTACAAGTGGTTTTAGATTTAATCCCATTGTATTTTGTATTTTTTTTGTTGTTTTGTATTTATCTTTTCTAAATAAAAGCAAAATCAATATGCTTGAGTCATTTCTTAATCCTATGAAGAAATGGTTTTTCTGGGCAGGAGTAAGTTTCATTATCGGAGGAACTATTAGTCTTGCCCTTAATTTAGGAGTACAAGAAAGCCTTGGTAGATTAGAAGATCTAACAGGTTATGCTATTGGGTGGATTGCAGTAGGTATTGTGCTGATTATTTTTGGTTTGATTAAAGGCAAAAAGGAGCGATCTTGAAAAACCTAGCAATTTCCTCTGATCTACAGGAAAAAATTTACGATGTCAAAAGAGATTCCAATGAAAATATCGTAAAAATTACCACTTATTTTCCCTTAAACTCTCAGGAAAAACAAAAAATTTTGGCATCTGTAGAAAAAATTATAGGATCAAAGATTAATTTTAAATCCATTTTTTCAGACGAGATTTCAGAACAAGAATGGATTAAATCAAAGGGGCAAATTAAAAAAAAATTTCAAGACGAGTTGATGGAAATTGATTAATTTCTTAATTTAAAAATAATGTAATTGAATCCCTCACAATTGTTTTCTTTATTATGGTGAAAATTTTAAGGAAAAACGCCAGGTTAGCCAAGTGGTACGGCGGCCGTCTCGAAAACGGCTACGCGCAAGCGTGCAGGGGCTCGAATCCCTTACCTGGCGTATTCATATCTTCATACTATAAGAATTCTTAGTGCTGGAGTATGTCTGGTAAAGTTTAGAGTTGGAGAGTAGTTTTATTTTTATGTAATCTTTCCACCATTTTTTATTAAAACACCGCCACCTGAATTAACATTTAATCCAAAATTTGTAAAGTCGATATCTAGAGTCAACCCGTTTGGTACGGTTAATACAACACCATTTTGGATGATGACATTTCCAGGAGTAGATGTTGAACTCTCCAATATGCAACTCTGTGTTATCATCCAATCGCCACTACCTGGTGGCATGCAATTTTCTGGTACAAATGAACTTGCATCAAAAACCTCAACTAATGTACTACTTCCTCCTTCATTGAAGAGGCCACCTCCAAAACAATAAATCTTTGAAACCACTGGTTCACAAACTAAACCATGTCTTTTAGTGGGCATAACTGGGCCACTAGTCCAAGTATCAGTAGCGGGATCATACCACTCGTTGACATTAGTTAGTGGGTCTCCTCCCCCAATAACGTATATTTTATTGTTAAAAACACCTCCCCATCCACCATCCATAGCAGTTGGTTTATCAGCTAAAATTTCCCAAGAATTATCCATTGGATCATACACTTCATTTGCAGTAGCATCCCCAGTAGAAACACCACCGCGTCCATTGATTACGTAAATTTTATTTTCAAAAACTGCCGAAGATAGATGTTCTCTACCTGTTGGCATACTTGCACATAATGACCAAGTACTGGATGGAATGTTATATTTTTGACAGGTAAAAAAACTGGGATTTCCACCAATTACAAAAAAATCATCTCCTACTATTTGTGCTGTTGGGGCCCAACTGGCCTCCGGCATGTTTGGTAAATTAGCCCATGTGTTTGTGGCAATATCATAAACTGCAAAATTGGAACAGGGAGTTGCAAAAAAACATCCTCCTCCAACGTAAATTTTTCCATTATGAACTGCAGATGCAGTATGATCTGCAATATATGGAGGAGTAGCCAATTCAGTGTAATTTTCGGTTATGGTATCATACACTGTAAAATTCTGCCAAGCATCAAATCCTTGAATAAGATAAACCTTGTCGCCCACTGCATTTCCAGTATAATCGGCCCTAGCAATGGGCATGGCAGGAAAGGTTTCCCATAGGCTTTCTTGTCCAAAAGCAACTAGAGGAGAAGTAACGAAAATTAAAGAAAATAAAATAAAACAAAATAAAATGATTCTCAAACATTTCATTTGCAGTTTAGGTTTATTTATTTTTAATAATATCCAATATTTTATCCAAAGTCAGTAATTATTTGGAATTTATCTGATAAATCTTAGAGTTGGTAGAGGCTATTCCCTTCTTTTTTATAGTGTACATTTTCATCTACCTGCAACATACCACACATACAAAATTACTGAAACAATGGTTGAAATTCCAACAATTACTGCTAGTTCTTTTCCCGAAAATACACTTGCTCTAAAACTCACGAGTCATCTTCAAGAATTATCAACTTAAGCGTATTGGAGTTTAGAATCTAAGAATTAATGAATACCTTAGAGTTTGATACTGTTATCATCTCTATCGTTTTAATAGGCATGTTCTCTTTTTTAGAGGCATCTAGCATTTCTGCATGATGTTCTTCTTTCAAATGATTTAGGAATTCTTTTTCTTCAATGGAGTTACGTTTGTAACTACAGGAAGGGAATACACAGTTGAAATTCATAAATTTTCTACATCGAAGTGGAAATTTAATTATTTTCTTCTTCTTCGAGTTTTTCCATTTTTCCAAAAAGATACATCTTTTGAACCATCTCTTGCAAAACTTCTTTCTCATCTTCTATGATTCCTTTGTAAATCCACAAACTCGAAATACAATCAATCTTTTCTTCTTCGGTTAGTTCTCCAATCTTTACATCTTTATCTCTGTATGTTATTGTGAGGTCTTTTGGATTTTCTAATGTCTTCTCATTTACTATGTCCATAATTTTTCTGATATTGCATAAAGATAAGGATATTGTGAGTGCTGAAATATCTCTGGTAAAGTTTAGAATATGTAAAAATTAGTTTATTGAAAATTTATTAAATCCACGTATCGGGATAATCTTTAATTAAATCTATATTTATCCAATTTTAGGCAAAAGTGAGATGAATATTTCAAGAAACTTTTTGATTGTTTTAATTATTCTAGTATTTGCAGGAGGTGCTGGGACTGCATATGCTGGAATTGTTTTACCCACTATTACTTTGGGTGGAAATGTAGATATTTTGGGAGATTTGATTTGCACAGACTGTGTAGACCACTCTAATATTTTGCAAATTGGATCACAACAAACAGTTGGTAAAAACTCCACAAATGGTGCAGGGGACTGTCTTATGGGGGAAATTAAACTCTTTTCAAATAACCTTATTCCTAGAGGATTTTTACCTACTGAAGGACAAATTTTATCAATTGCACAAAATAACGCATTGTTTAGCTTGGTTGGTACCAAATATGGAGGAAATGGTGTAACCACATTTGGTTTGCCAGATTTAAGAAACGTAGAACCCACACATCGAACCCCTGAAGGAGTAGAGGTCGATACCAACTACGCAATATGTGTTCAAGGCGTATTTCCAACATCAGATTAAAAAGGTCAAAAAAACTAAGAAAAACAAAGAAGCGCGTTTATCTGGTAAAGTTTAGATTAAATAAAGAATAATTCCCCATTGTAAAGTCATTTTGTGTAGATCACATTAAATTTAAACACTAAATAATTCTAAAAAATAGAATGGATCGTCTATACTCTTCAAAATATATTAATACAATAATTTCAAATCCCTATATTGGGTTTGAATTATTTTAAGAGTTTAATACCTGGATTTTTGATTCTGCTTGTTGTTATAGGACTTGCAAACCCAGCATTAGCAGGTGGTGAACCCAAAACCACAAAAATAATTCATTTAGGATATTTGCAGCTGGCAGCACATGATTTTTTTGACATGAATAGAGACACTGAGATAGATAATGAAAATGGAAAACTTGATTTGAGTACTGTATTGTTTAATCCACAAGAGGGTCAATGCAACTTTATTAAATCACTACACCATGATGATGGATGCATTTTGTATGACAGCACAACGATTTCAAATGGTGGTGAGAAAAGAAGTGTTGAGAATATCATGATTTCCACTGCTAGTGCAGAGGTTGGAGAACTGTATCTTCAATTAGTTAATGACTATGGTGCAATTAATGCCTATCATAAAACTTTAGAGTTTTATCATAACAACTTGAAAAATGCATATGAAGGGTCATTTAATCTACCTTTCCCAAATCCTCGTGTCGGAGACGTAACTAACGAACATAATCTGGCATTAAGGACCGCACATGATTTTCTACCTGCAGAGATAACATTCAAGGGTGAGAAAAAGTCAATCTTCATGATAGACCCACTTGGGGAAAAATTAAGTGAAGCAGAAAAAATGCAACCTAGCTCTCCATTAGATGGAGAATTTGACATAGAATTTATGGGAATTGATTTTTGTCCTATTCCAGATGTATTTTGCATTAACGTAAACCTTCTTGAGGCAGATCAAACATTTGGTAAGCAATTTGGAATGGGGGAAAATAAATTCAATGAATTTATGGTTCAACAAAGTGATGGATTCGATTATGATGATGCAATTTCAATTTTATTAGATGAAGCATTTGCAATGGGGCTTAATTTTGATAATTCATACCCAGTGGCAGGAGAACTTGTTTCGATTGATTCATCTACACTTGCAATTACAGGACTTTCAAGTGCAATTTGGATGATTTCAATTTTTGTCGGGTTTTCTGGCATTGGATTATATCTCACAAAATTTAGAGCGATTTGAAATTATTGATATGAATAAAAAAAATTTAATTTAAAATTTAATTTAATTGATTAGAATTTTCTAAAGATGTCCACTGACGTTGGATTAATTTTTCAATACTTGTAGATTTAACACAAACTGGTTGCAAATTACTTGATTTGAAAATCAATTCAAGCCCTTCTCTACATACTATGTTTTGAGGATCGCTTCCAAGAGCAATTTGCTTATTTGGAGAATATTGGACATTTGTTTTTGTAACTATTGAAAGTTCTCCCCCATAGTACATTGAATATAGTTTTCCTGATTTAGAGTTTACAGCAAGCTCAAAAGGCTCTAAAACTGGAATTGTTTTAACGACCTTGTTTTGCATTCCATCAATTACTGTGATATCCTTTGATCCTTGATTGGAGACATAGATAATATTTGATTGAACATCTGAAACCACTCTTCTTGGAATTTCTCCAACTTTAACAGTCTCAATAATTGTGTTTTGTCTTCCATCGATTACTGAAACTGTATTAGATTCTTGATTGACGACATAAATCATATTTGTCTGCGGATTTACAGTCACTCCCCTTGGACTTTCTTGCACTTTAATGGTTGTAATTTCTTGGTTTGATTTTCTATCCCATACGTGCACCAAGTTTTCAGATTCACTGGTAACATAAACTAGTCCTGTCAAAGGATTTACTGCAATACCACATGGAATCAAAACCTCAAAGGATGTCTCAACTTCATTTGTATTACCATCGATTACATATACTAGATCTAATCTGTCACTTGTAACATAAATGGTATTGGAGTTAGAGTCTACTGCAATATCGTAAGGATCATCAAGTGCAATTTCTTTTATCAATTGATTATTTGTCGCATTTAGGATGAACAGAATATTTGCAAATTCTCCGCCCACATAAACTGTCTTAGTATCTGAATTCACACCTACACCAAAAGGAGTTTTTACAGTATCGATAGACTCTATAATTTCATTTGTCTTCCCATCAAGAACAACAAGTTTACCCCCAAAAAAATCAGTAATGTAGACCCTGTCTGTTTTTTCATCTACTGATGCAGAAGTAGAGTTTACTTTGAAATCTGGGCTTATTACATAATAGAATAAATCCTCGGCATTGGCAAAATCAATTAATCCTGAATTTGTACTATTAAAGGCAAAAACTGAAAGTAGTGGTATTAGAAATATTTTCCAATAATTGTGTCCAAAAAATCTCATTCTCACAAGTTTCCAAAATAATTTAACATATTAAATTCATATCTAAACTTAGATTTCTAATTTTGATGGTTGGTCTGCCTTTAGCCCTTTGTACCGATTTCGTATTGTGACCTCAGTGACGCCTGCAGCTTCTGCCAAATCACGTTGAGTGATTGAAACTCCATTTTTAACACATGCCAGGTATAATGCAGTGGCTGCAAGTCCCATCGGATCCTTTCCAGCTGATTCTTTTCGTTCTTGGGCTTCTTGGAGTACTTTGATGGCACTCCGCTTAGTTTTTTCAGGAATCTCAAGTTTACTTGATATTCTTGCGATACATTGAATTGAGTCTACGACTGGCATTCGTAATTCTAATTCATGATAAAGTAGCCTGTAACATCTTGCAATATCTTTTCGTTTTACATTTGCAGCATCTGCAACATCTTTGAGTGTTCTTGGAGTTTCTGTATCTCTGCATGCAGCATACAGAGATGCTGCAATCATTGCAGATATTGATCTTCCGCGAACTAGTTTTTTCTCCAAAGCCTTTCTGTAAATGTAAGCAGCTTTTTCCAAAACATTTGCAGAAACTACAACTTTGTCTTTAAGCTTGTTTAATTCACCAAGAGCTTGCCTCAAATTTCTATCTACTGGCTCATGAACCTGACTTCTACTATCCCACGTCCTAAGACGCTCAATAGTACTTTTCATTGATGTAGATAGTGGTTTACCTGATGCATCTTTGTTAATCGGATTAATTACAGTGGATAATCCCATATCATGAATTGTAAGTGATGATGGTGCACCAGTTCTTGCAGGATCTGACCCACCATCTTTTTGAAAGGATCTCCATTCAGGACCAGTCTCTTGCGATTTTTCAGAAATTACAAAACCACACTTTGAACAAAACTGCTCCCCTGTTTCCTCATCAGTAAGTAAAGAATTCTTTCCACATCTAAGGCAACTTGATTTAGATTTGAAAGTTACCATGTAAACTGCCTTGGAAGTATATTTTCTCTAAAAATCCTAATTTGCACAATATCCGGATCATTTCCAAGATTATTTTTTTTAGTAATTAGCATGCAGAGTTAACTATTATGTATAATTTAAACGGAGTATGATCCCTCTAAATTACTCGTGACTAAAAACTTGAATTTATCCTAAAAATGAATTTATGTACATCCGTTTTGACCTAATAGCTACCTCCAATTTTTATGATTATTTAAAAAAATAAAAAAGGGATATAAAAAATATTAAGTTATTCGACTTAAATCACTATAAATGAAATTAGCTCAAAATTACTTATTACGATGTTTTGTTAGGCATTCTTTGCAGTATACAGGTCTGTCTGCCGCTGGTTCAAAAGGTACTTCTGAATCAGTCCCGCAATCGGAACATTTCATAGGATACATTTTTCTTTCTTCTGACATGTTTTCAGGTATTTACAGCATTATAATAATCAAGGTATTTTTGAGGTTAAACAATTCATGTTGTATTTCTAAAAACTTTTTTCTTTAATCAATAACTTATAGGATTTATCCAACACAAAATTCTAAGTATCTATGCCAAAATTTAGATATTGTAAATAATTATTTGGTACACCCGAGATCTAACTAAATTATGTATTAAGCGATCATACATTGAACCTAATATGACCGTCTTACTCTAAAATTATTTATACCTATAAACAAAAAACACCCGATTTTACTGATATCTTATAACTTCTACAATATGCTTTTTAACCATAATTTGTAACCTAGCACGTGGTAAAAACCAGGACTATTACAATGACTGTTAATCGTAAGACAGGAGATGTCTTTGATGCCATACTAAATTCACCTCCAAAAATGATGCCAGACGCTAGCCAAAACGAAGATGGTTCTTGGTCGTTTTCAACACCTAGGGGTAATGCAAGCCTAAAATTCATGCAAAATAAAACGCTTGGAATTTTGGATCATTTGTACATAGATGATGAGGCATCTTGGAATGTTCCAATGAAGGTTATTCCAAGTGGCGAGGACTCTGAGGTGACCATCACCTTACAAAAACCTGAAATTTTAACTGATGAGCAATTTGATGAACGAATGAAAGAAATAGGAATTTTATTTGCGGAATTAAAGAAAATTATTGAAAACACGAATTAAATTTCTGGGTAGTTCATAGTCTATTTGAGCCTGGTTGTGTACAAATACAACATTAAGCTTAAATGTATATTTTTCAAGTATATTCTAGAAATGCCATACGAAGAAGTATACTTTCAAAGGATAGAGGACGACTCAGAGAGTAGAAGAAAAGCAAAACAGTTTCCTAAAAAAGTCTAAATTATTTTTTGACTAAATATTTTCTGAATTATTTTCATCATTCTGATTTCCTCTACTGGGACCTACCATATCTTCTGGTTTGACTCTGTTATCCCAATCACCTTTAATTCCTTTCAATAATGCAACGACTCCTCCTATAATTAAGATGATTATTGTTCCAAAGAAGATACTTTGATTTCTCAATTTTTCTGAACAATCAATTGGAGTGGGTTCATTATTTTCGGAATATTCGAAACAATTTTCAAATTCATTGATTTCAATATTTGACGTTTGAAAATTTCCACCAAAAACCCCTAAAATAATAAAACTAAAAAAAATCATGATGATTCCAATTATGATGAATCTAATGTCACTCATAATTTCTTTTATGATTTACAGTATTTACACTTTGATTAAGGGATTATTTTTCAAAAAAGTTTTTTAGATTCTCCAATGATGTTTCATAAAATGATCCAATATACACAAGAAATTTTAAAAATTCTTTTTCTGTCATCTTTTTACTATTTAGGTAAGATTCCCAGGTTACTTTGGTAGAGTTTTTGGTTTTTGCAACAATGGATATTGTTGCAACATATGCCCTTAATGGCAAACCTTCAGTGGCAATATAGGTAAAATATTCACCGTTTTTCCATGCAACAACATGCTCTTCTATGATGTTTCCATCATTAAAGGTAATTTCTCTAATCGCACCAACCCCACGTTTTTTTTTGGAAAGAAATGTCGTTTTTTGAATATCAGTTACCCATAAAGGCAAACCTGTGATATTGCTTAATTTATTCCATACTTTTTGTTTGGATGCATTTATGATAATTGATTTTTTGACAGTTCCTGTATGAAAAAACTTAGCCTTGTTTTTCCTCATGTAGTTTGGTTTTAATATCCTAATTTTATATTTAGTTATCTAACACATTTAATCCCCAAAAACTAATGAATAGAAATGGTATTTGGATGGGGTAAAAAAAAGGTAGAAAAAAAACCTGAAGAAATTCCACAGCATAGAGAAATTAATTTATCAGACGTCCAAAGAATAACTCAGGATTTATTGGACTTGAGAAAAACTCAAACTCTGAACGAAATTAAGTCTCTGAGAGACCATACTTTTCCATTAATTAAGGAACTTGCAAATATTGCAAAGACTCTCGAAAAAGATGATCTCAAAGTTGAGGATATTGATAAACACTTGAGAATAATTGTAGTTAGAGGAAAAAAACAAGTAATTGATGTAATCAAAAAGGATTCTACGGAACTACCTGAAATATCTTCCTTTGAAGATATATTGGATATGAGTAATGTTTTGAATCAAAAATTAAAGAAAATTGGAGATGTTTTAGGACGACAAACGCGGGTAATTCATATTTTTGCTAAAAAATATGCTGAAAAATTAAAGGAGATTTTGGCTCAAATGAACTCTAATAATACCGAAATTCAAAAGATGATAAAAAATTTTCAAGATACTGAATCCAATTCGTCTGAAATTATGGAACTCTTAGATAAAATACAAAATTTAGAAAATGATATTATATCAAAAAATAAAAAGATTTTAGAGTTAAAAAATAGTATAATTTCCTTTGAAAATAAAATAAAAAACTCTCAAGACTCAATCAAAAAAATTAAAGAAGGAGAAAACTATTCTAAATTTTTAAATTTGACCCAAAAATTGAATTCCTTTTCCACAGAAGAATCTAAAATCAAAAATGAAATAAATGCTCAATTCACAAAGATATCTAGAGCTCTTAGCAGATATGAATATGCCTCTGCATTAGATAGGGATCAAAAATTTCTTTTATCTCAGTTGATTAATAACCCATTCTCCGCACTGAATGTAAAAAACGAGGATTCTATTATTGTAATTTTTGAAAATGTTAAAAAGGGAATTATTTCAGGATCAATTTCTGTAAAAGATAACGAAAAATCAATGTCTCACATTACTGAAACCGAAGAACTACTTAGACCATTTATCAAAAAAATTAATCTCCTAAAAGAGCAAAGAAAGGAAATTGAGAATCAATTATCTATTTTTGATAAATCAGAATTATATGATTTAGAACACGATTTAGAAAAAAATCAAAGAAATCAACAAGACTGTGAATTCAGAATTTCTTCTTTTAGCAAAGAGGTTGATGAAAACAAAGCAATTATGCCAGAATTAGTTGATAAAATTGAAAATAAACTAAAAAAATTCTCAAATACTGATTATCATATAATAAACACAACTCAAAATTAATTAGGATTATAAGAAAATCATTTCATAATTGTTTGACAAAAAAAAGATTGAGCGAAGGGTCTCGCTAAAACAAGACGTGGCAAATAGTATCTCCTCTTATTGTAAAATAAAGCATCCAAATGAAAGTATTTTAATCCTTAAAGGGAAATCCAAAAAAGGTAATATTCTAATTGATGGTTTGGTAATTCCTCCCTTTAGTCATACTGGACCTACTTTTGCAGGTTTCCCTCATTCTTTTTTACCATTTGATATGAGTTACCTTGGAATTGTTCATTCTCATCCAAGCGGATCTGCTGAACCATCCCTAACCGATCTGCATAATTTCTTTGGCTTGGTATCTTTAATTGTTAAGTTCCCATATGGCGATGCGGATATTTTTGCCTGGGATAGTAAAGGAAGATCAATTAATCTTGATATTGTTTGAATTATCTTTCAAAAATTTCTAAAAATGTAATTAATATTGACAAAACTTTATAAGGATTTTAAAAGTATTTTTAATGAAATGTTTAGTTTTAAAATTTATTTAATTTTCTTATTTGCTTCATTGGCAATAAGCATAGGATTACAAATGATTTTACCATTTCCGTATGGTTTAGCTGCAGCACTTGGAATCTTTATTGCATTTCCTTTATTGTTGAGGAGACGTGCAATGAGCAAAATGGGCGGTTATGGTGAGTCTGGACAAGGTGGTGGATTTTTTGGATCAAACTCTGGAAATACTAAAGTCAGATATGTTTGTCTTGTTTGCAACAATAAGCACAATGGTGGAACCTGTCCTAGATGTGGTTCAAAAATGCAACGGGCTGACTTTTAGAAATCAATTATGGCCTTAGATGAATTAAGACAAAAAGTAATTTATCAAAATACAATAGATGTTTGGATAAAGGTATGTGAAGAGAAAAACATGGATTGGAATGTCTCTGAAGATTATAAAAAATTCATCGATTATCTTTTAAACAATAATATTAACATGAAAAAATTTCCGCTTTGTGTAAGTGATGGTGATTCAAAACTAGAATCCACAAGACTTAAAGTAAAATTTGCAGAAGGACTGTCTGAAGAAGATAGCCCTCAAAGCGCAACTTATACAATAAGACTAAATGATTCTACAATAGAAATAATTCGTAGATTCAATCTCTGATAACTATCTCTTAAGTTTTGGATTTACAATAACATCAAGCGCATTTCCAATAAAAACAAATGCAAGCCCTGTAATTGCAATCATTATACCTGGAGGCAGTATCCACCACCATAATCCTCTTGATGCTGCACCGTAAACATTTGCATCATGTAAAATTTGACCCCATGTTGGAAATGAAGGGTCTCCCAATCCCAAAAAACTAAGACCAGCTTCAGTTGTTATTGCTGCCGGAACAGAAATGGCTATGCTTGCAAAAGCATATGGTAGTAATTGAGGTAAAATATGTCTGATGATAATTTTGGATTTTCTTTGACCCATCATTTCTGCTGCATCAATATATCCACGTGTTTTAATTTGAAGGGCCATGCTTCGTGAAACCTTGGCTACGCCAACCCATCCAAAAATCGTTAGAAACCCAATCATGACAAAAATACTGTTACTGATAGTCACTGATAATATGATTAGAAAAGGAAGCGCAGGAAGAGCATAAATCACATCATTAAATCTCATCATAACTTCATCTGTTTTTTTTCCTTTGTACCCTGCATACACTCCATACAATAATCCCATCACTACTGATGCAATGGCTACTACTATTCCTATGAATAATGCCAATGGTGTGCCCCAAAGTAAACCTATTGCTAGGTCTCGTCTTAGTTCATCAGTTCCCATAATGCCAAAAGCTTTTCCACCAACTATTAATTTGGATTCGGGTATTTGATTTTGAGAATTAACCCCGTAAAGATTAATCATGTATACATAATTTCCTTTTAAGGGATAATGTATGTCTGTTTTAGAAAATACGATATCTTCAGCAGATAAATTATCTACAGGGAAATTAAAATATTCAGATTGTAAAAAAAGTTTTTTTTTAATTAATTCGTCTGTGGAAAAAATTCTCTCAGTATGTGTTGTAATTAAATCTGAATTAGGTAATGATGTTGATAATATTTCAAGCTGGACCCCATCTGGCCTAATTACAAGTATTTCTAAAAGAGGAGATCCAGCATATTCGGCAGAAAACTCGTAAATAAAGTCATTTGGAAAATCATCATAATCAAAGTTAAATACAAATTGATGGGATATAGTAGATACACTTTCTGATGATTCCATCTTTTTAATTGGATCATTCATTATTTTATGCTCTGGAATTTTTTCAATAAGAAATAGGTTTACCCACCCAGGAATGGCAACTTTTGGATATGAAATCCAATTACTTGGGTTATTCCATTCACTAAACGTTTCACTTGGTATGGCAATTATGGCAACCATGGAAATAATAATTAAAGTTGATAAAATAAAAATACCTGCGATTCCCATTTTGCTTTTGAGAAATTCATTTCTGATTTCTTGTTGTGAGAAACTCATTGCCCTGTTCTTACCCTTGGATCAAAATATCCATACAATAAATCGGCAATAAAAATACTAATCAAGAAAAATACCGTCAAAATATAGGTTGCACCAATAATTATAGGTAAATCCATTACAGTTATTGCTTCAAAATACAATCTTCCCATTCCTGGCCAATCAAAAACTGCTTCTGTAATTATTGCACCCCCTAGAGAACCTGAAAGGCTCAGTGCTAGAATCGTAACTATGGGAGGTGCAGCATTTTTTAATGCATGTTTGTAAATAATTTTTTTTCTATTGATTCCCATCACTTTTTTTGAAGTAATGAAATCTTCTTGCATAATTCCCACCATAAAATTTCTAACCAAATAAGCCCAGGCACCAAAACCAATCATTACTATTGTAATTAATGGCAATGTCATATGGTAAAGTAAAGACAAAATATAATCAGGATCTGACACTGGAATTGATGGGGTAGCTCTAGCTGGGAAAATTTGATATACAAAAGAAAATAAAAATATCATTAGCATTCCAATCCACCATACGGGAAAACTAGAACTAATAATTGCAAAACTGGAAGTTATTCTATCTATCACAGAACCTACTTTGCTTCCAGAGAAGGCACCAAGGAATATTCCTATAACTGAAATTATTATTGTGGCTGTTGTAAACAACAAAATAGTTCTAGGAAGTTTCTCCAAAATTATTTCTCTTACATCCGTAGAGCCTGAATCGCTTGTAAGAAATGTTGCATTTCCAAAATCTAACAATAAAATTTTGTACATGGTCAAGCCTATTCTTTGAGGTGAGTACCATGGTTCATCCAACCCCAGTGTCTCTATTCTTTGATCAATTTGGTTTTGAACAAATTCCTCAAACTCTTCGGAGGAAGAAAAACTATTTGCGATCGAAGGATCTGCAGTAATTTCTCCTCTGACCTGAAACACTACACCTTGTTTGAGTATTGTGTCCATGTTGGATCCCACTAGAGAAATAGTAAGAAGTAAAGTGATCATTAAAACACCAAACATTGTAACTAATCTGGTTACAACATATTTTTTTAACGCCAATAGTTTCTGGTAATAAAATCAGTTTATAACAATTAATTTTTAACAGATCAAAATTGGATAATTGATATTTTTTAATATATGATCGGTTTTTTGGCAAAACCAATTTTAATATTTTTAAAAAATTTAATGTAGTATGGTTCTCATATGTTTTATAATGAAAAAAACCATTTTTGAGCCTGATAAATTAGCATTGTCTAAAAAAGACATTCTGGATTTTTGTGATAGAGTCATTGTAAAATGGAGTAAAAATCCAACCGAAAACACAAATAATATTTTAGCAATGAATGCAGTTAAAACAAGTATTCTTTGGACTGATGATGAATCATTGAAGGCAATTTGGGATGAGATAATTTCATGGACTTTTGATTTGCTTTATGAGAATGCCCTTGCCCAAGGTGACCAGGAAGGTAATTGGTCTGATGTAATGAAAAAAATAAAGAATAAAAAATAGTTTACGCCAATATATTCTATGAGTGCAAATACACTTCGAAAAGCAAAAAAATTAGTCGATAGTGGAGAGGTTGTAAAAATTGAGGAAGATCTTTATCAGATAAAATCCTCATCTGATCCCAACAAATCATATTTTGTTACCTCTGATACATGTGAATGTCTTGGATTCAAAAATTTCTACAAGTTCCATCACGGGAAAGGATTAATGGCAAATTGCTCGCATCTAGAAGCAGTAAGAATTTTTAAAAAAGAAAAATAAATCTACCATAAATTTTTAATCTCAACTTTTCCAATATGAAAATTTTTATTTTTAATTACTATTGGGCGTTTAATTAATCCGGGATACTTCACCATAAATAAAATAATTTCATTATCGGTGTGTTTTGTTTTTTCCAAGTTTAGTTCTTTGTACATTTTATCTCTTCGTCTTAAAAAATCAAAAGGTGTCAGACCTGACATCTTTATTATTTTTTTCAGTTCTTTCTCCGAAAAGGGGTCTTTGAAAAAATCTCTTTTTTTAATATCTATTTTCATTCTATCTATTTCAGAAACTACTTTTTTACAGGTAATACAAGACGATTTGTGAAAAATTATTGGATTGGCATTTGCCATGACTATCTGAAATATTTCTTAATGTGATAAAATCCTTTCAATTTATTTTTAGAATTCGTTCCAATTAATAACAAAACTTGATTTACCTTTAATGAGTAAATTCCCTATAGCTACGAGTATACGGAATGCCAAAAAATGATATTACCTCGGTTTTTGGTTTATTGTACGAGCTTGGTCGACCAAAACCAGAATTAGATTCAGATTTTTTTAGACGTCTTGTAAACAGACAAGTTTCAGATTCGGATAAAAGAATTTTGGTGGCAAAAATTGATGATGTAGTAATTGTTGGGATGGCAGGTATGGTGTTTCTTTCACGCTTAAACCAAAAAGAATCTGAATTGTATAGCCATGAACTAATAGTTACTCAAAATTATTAAAATCAGGGGATCGGAAAATTGTTAATTGATGCCTGCATTTCTTTAGCTAAAGAACAAAATTACCATAAAATTTGATTGGAATCTGGACTACCTCGGACAGATGCCCATAAATTTTATAAAAATTTAGGATTTGAAAACAAATCTTTCTCCTTTTCTAAAAATTTAGATTAAAAAAATCAAAAACCCCACTAAGTGCAGAAAAGCATTTTTTTAAAATCTTCAGTGTTTTGCTCAAAATTACACTCTTTGCATATTTGCCAGCTTCGTTTTTTCAAAATGGAAAATGATGATTCATAACAAACTGAGTACATCTTTCCTGCACAAGAGGGGCATGGGAGGGGAATATCTATTTGCATATTTTTTTTAAGTAAATTTTAGATATAAGACCGACGTAGAATTGATAAATTGTTCATTAATTTATTCCGAATCATTAACTCTGATAATTTCTGTACCATGCACCAAAAATTCTAACACTGTCCCATTTACATTAACATAAAATATTGATTGTTTATAGTCCACCTCAACATTTATCCCATCAACGATTACCTGTATTGGGGTTTTCCCAATTACTTTATCGACAACTGGTGGTGCTATTGCATCCTGAATAAATGACTCATCTGAGACTTTATCGACAACTGGTGGTGCTATTGCATCCTGAATAAATGACTCATCTGAGACTTTATCGACAACTGGTGGTGCTATTGCATCCTGAATAAATGACTCATCGATTAATTCATTCTCAAACACATATGTCCCTGGAATTTTTAGTCTTTCGTAATAATCCTCATTCGAGATATCATAATAATTCTTGGTAACATTACTTGAATTATTTACAGAATTAGTGGTTGAATTATTGTTAATACTTTCAATCATCGCTCTTGTAATTGTCAATTTTTCTAAATAAGCAATCTGTGCTTCTTCAGCAGATCCACCATTTTTTAGAATCTCTAGTCTTAATTCCTGTGCCTCTTCAAACAAATTTTTGGTGAAATTAAGATGTTCTATGACTGTGTCTCTTACCCCCTCATTCAAACTATTTACATAATTTTCATATTCAGGCCCGGTAAAAATTCCATAACTTGGATTATATTCATCAATTGCCTTTAAACGAAAGTTTTCTGCCTCTTCTTTTTGTTGTTCTGATAAAGTTCGGTCTAGAGTGATTTTATCGGTAATTTCTTCATCTAATAGATAATTTTGGTATACTTTTTGATAATAATTATACAACATAAAACCAACGGGGTTATTATCAAAGTCCTCTGGGCTCGCCTTAAGATATTTTTGTGCTTCGGGGGTGGATAACTTTGCATGATTTGCAGTGGCATGAGCCATATCTCCCCTTACTTGAAATTGAATGCTAGAAATCCCTGTTTTTCCATCAGACGCACTAGCTGAGATATTTACAATATAATTTCCGGCCAATCGTTCATGCTTGCCTAGTTCTGCCTGAAACTCACCTGATTGACTTGTTGTTGTAAATATTGACATTGATTCAGACCTAATGTTTACAGTAGCATTGTAAACAGGTTTAGAGGCATGATCAACAATCATGCCTTTTAAAATTGGTCTTTCTCCTGAATACAGTGGGGAGTTCTCTACATATGCCTCGATTTGTAAATCCCATAAAACAGCCTGAGAATTTGAGGCTAAAGGAACTAATAGTAATGTTGAAAAAATTACCAAGAATACGAGATTTTTAGACATAACGTCCCCTTTTGGTCTATATTGTTAAGGCACAGTATGAAGAAAAGCTTGTTTTTCTTTAATTATTTTTGAGTAATTCAGTCACCTAGTTCTTAAAATAGCAAATTCATCACTGATTATCAAATGGATTTAGAGAAATTTCAAAACGATGTATATGCTGTAAGTAAAAAGCTATCTAGTAACCTGTCTGATGATGATTTGCATAGACTACACCTTGTCGAGCAACATCTGATTGAAATGTATAAAAAAAATCTAGTGAAAATCAATCATTCTATTTTGGAACTAATATGTGCTGCAAATCTAATTGCAAATGGATACTCAGTTGAGGTTGAAAAACAAGTGTCAGACATACTAGTTTGTGATCTTTATGCAAAAAAAGGTGGAGGTGATACCATAATTGAAATTGAAACTGGGTTTACTCCGCCAGATCATGCCATGGATACAATAGATTATTCAACTGCTAGAATTATGAGCAAGATTGCCAGATATAGTAAATACTGTTCAAAATTTTCTTTGGCAACTCCCGTACTTGGAATATTACCAATTCCTAAAATATTTCTAGTTCCACCAAATGCGCGAAAAAAGGACCATGTGAAAAAAGTTCAAGAACTATGTGATCGTTATTACAAAAACCCACCAGTTACGTTTGATGATATCCTAAATGCACGAATCCATTCAATTTATTTGATAAATGTAGATAAGAATTTTGCAAAAGCCTTGGATCCGCAAGGATATGTGGATTTGACTGAAAAAATACTCAATAGAAGTGAAGTAAATTATTAAATATCCAAAAAATTCAAATCTATCAGTTACTTTACCTAAACTAGATATGATTTGTGCTTCTTGCGAAACTAGAAAACATTTTGGCTGCATAGATTGCCTCAATAACCATGAGACACATTTGTGTAGTTGTGACTGTCATGATGAAAATACCCCTTCACATTCGGTGCATAAAACTAATTAAATATTGAAAACAATGAAATACAAAGGAGGATAAGTTACTATATGGTGTTCGTAGCAATAATTCCACTAACTGTTGTTGCTATATTGGGTATAGCAGGATATTTGGTCTATCGTTTTATTATTTTGGATTTTCTGATAAACAGATCAGTAAATGATACTTTGAAAAAATATGCTATAAAAAAAACTCCATATGAAATTATAAAGGAATATTATCAAAATAAAGGCGAGTCATTATCCGACCAAGATATATCTCGTCTTGTAAAACAGTACAAACGAGAAGAGCCTGAACAATTTCTTGCGATGTACGACTCAATTAGAGAAAAATCAAAAACAGACTAGGATTTTTAATTTTATGGCTCTACTGGTATTTGGATAAATGGTGTTCCGCCCTCTCCTACAACTAGAGGTAGTTTTCCATCCCAAGCCTGAGTTTTAAGCCATTCTAAATAGAATGGGTTTTGTGCTAGTGCCTCATTAATGATTTCTATTGCCCGAGCTTCACCTGAGGCCTCTGCAATGTTAGCAGCTGCAAGACCTTCTGCTTGTGCTTCAAGCTGTCTTGCCTCTACTTCTATTCTTATCAGGTCATTTTCTGCCTTTTGGGCTTTTTGTTCTGCCTCTACTTTAGATTCTATTGCCTGAGCAAATAACTGGGAAAACTGAAAATCGGTAATAGAGATGACATCTGTAATAATATTGTAAACATTAAGACGAGTTGTGATTTCTTGTTCTATGTCTGCTTTAACTTGGGGTCTTTTGGTAATTAGTTCTGCTGCATTATAGTTAGCAGTAACTTGTTTTACGACCTCCTCTACAGCTGGTTGAATAACTCTACTTTCGTATTCTAATCCAACCTCTTTGTAAAGTGTATTAACTGAATTTGGTGATGGCCTATAGTTTACTGTAACTTCAGTTGATACAGTTTGAAGGTCTTTTGATGCAGAGGATGTAGATTTGACAAATTTCAAAGTCCTAACTTCCATGTTTACAACAGAGTCTTGGAATGGAACTACAAAATGTAATCCCTCCTCTAAAGGGGGACTTTGTGTATCTACTGCGTTCCAATGTAATAATACCCCTCTATTTCCAGAATCAACTATTTGAGCAGAGGATGCAACGACCACTCCAATAATTATAAGTAAAATAATACCAATAACAATTCCTTTGGCTTTTCCAAAATTTACATCAATTTTTGGTTGCTGATACTTTGACAATAATAGAAATAATATCTAGCCTTAATTATACTGTGGCCTTAGGAATAAAATTTCTTAAAGCCCTTATCTGTAAGAATCAACTCTATTTTTGGTCCAAATATGCCTTGTTTATTCTGGACCGTCATAAGGCCTTGATCCTCTAAACTTTCCAAAATTTTTTCTAAGGCTGCACTATCAATTCCGAGATTTTTTTGAATAGAATTAAAATTCTTTGTTCCGCGATTTAACTCCCCCATAACTAACATGTCTAAAGTTTGAGGGCTCATTTGTTTTGGAATTTCAGATTGAAAGGTCTTTCTTGGTGGATCCTGAATAGACTCATTAGTTGATTGATATGCTGTTTGTGTGAATGGTTCAGGGGTAGCCTTGTTCTTATCTTTGAATTTTCGTACCAGTCGTGGAAGAATCCTTGATAATGGTATAATTAAAAAAAATACCAGATATAACCATGCAAATCCCTCTTCTGCCATGTAAACCCTTTAACTATTACCTATTTCATTATTGTCTTTTTTCTTGAATTTTCGAGCGTAAAACCATTTGTATATTAATTACTATTATTATTGGAAATTTTACCATAAATGTAAAACTACTTCATATTTTAACTATTGCAAAATTTCACTGATCTAAGAAAAGATCGAATCAAAGGTGAAGATTCATAAAGCAAAAAAACGATTAATCGACAAATTATGTCAACATCGATGGAAAATTTTGGAACATTGGAATATGTTCTTGACAAGTATTCAAAAACTTGGAGTTGGAAATTAACCGGACAACGTGCAGTAAGTATGATTTCTAAATTGGTACCTGAGGCATGGTACGGCGAAAACATTGATGAGGTTATCATTCCAGATAGCACTGAGAGCGTAAGACAAATTAAAGCAATGATGGACAGATATCCATTAGAAATTTTATCAAAATCAGCTTGGCAAAGAAAAGTTATCAAAACTTATGCCCCAAAACCTGCTCTACCACCAATAAAACATAAGCTCAATCGTGCAAAAGCTGGAGAGCAATTTAAAGGAAAATTATTAAATTTTCAAAAAGAAGGACTTGATTTCCTATTAAAATCATCAGGCAATGCATTACTTGCCGATGAGATGGGTCTTGGAAAAACCGTTCAAACACTCTCTTACGTTGCAACAGAAAAGCAAACATTTCCTGTACTTGTGGTTGCTCCGTTGGTCACTCTAAACAATTGGGAGCGTGAAATTTCTAAATTTGTAAAAAGGAAAAGCAGAAATGGACGAATTATAGAAAATGAATCGCCAACTTCTACTATTATTAGAACAGGCAAGTTGCAAGAACTTCCAAAAACTGACTTTTACATTATTAATTACGAGTTGTTATTCAAAAGATTACCTGATTTATCAAAATTAAATATTAAAACTATAGTGTGTGATGAGGTCCATAATCTTCGTTCTAAGACGACTCAAAAATATAAAGCAGTAAAAAAATTAGCTGCACTTGAATCTATTTCTTACAGAATAGGATTATCTGGAACTCCAATTTACAATCGTGGGTCTGAAATCTGGCCAATCGTAGATATTTTAAAACCTGGATTACTGGGAAGTTTTAAAGAGTTTTGCGAATATTTTTGCTATGTAAATGACAAAGGCAAAGCAATTGTCCTAGAAAATAAGAGGGCCTCATTAAGAAACGAATTACAAAAACATGTTATGCTTAGAAGAAAGAAATCTGATGTGCTAAAGGAGCTTAAAGACAAAGTACGTTACAAGGAAGTAATTGATGCAGATACTGATTATTACCTTGAAGAATTAGATAAGATTTGGACTAAATTAGAAGATGAGCAAAAGGATGCTGAGACTGCCTTTAAAAAATCTGCGTCATATCAAAGGGCAATCCAGAGCGAAAGACAGGTTGCAGGAATAGCAAAAGTATCACATGTAGTTAATTTTGTAAAAAATATCATGGAGATAGAAGAAAGTGTGGTAGTTTTTTGCCATCATAAAGTTATTCATAAATTGCTACACGAACGTCTTGAGGAATTCTCACCAGTTACAATAATTGGTGGTCAAGGTGATGCAGAACGTCAAGATCAAATAGATAAATTCCAAAGAGGAGAATCAAAACTTATGATTGCAGGTATTAGGGCCGGAAATGTTGGAATTAATTTAACTCGTGCAAAATACGTAATTTTTGCTGAACTAGATTGGAGCCCTGCAATTCATAGGCAAGCAGAAGACAGATTGCACCGAATAGGTCAAAAAAATACCGTGTTTGCATATTATCTTATTGGTAAAGGTACGTTAGATGATCATGTTGCAAGTATTTTGGTGGACAAAAGCTATGAAATTGATTCTATTATGGATGAAAAAGCGGAGACTTATGAGAACAAAGATAAAGCCAAATTAATCCTGGCGCAAATTCATGATAAGATAAGCTCAAAATAATTAAATTTTTAATTTCTCCTTAATTTTTAAAATATTTGAAATAATCTCATCCTTTTTTTCGTTAGGAATATTTTCAATTCTTTTTATTTCCTCAACAGTTTCATCAATGATGGACAATATTTCTATCTCTGACTCTATAACTTCTGGTTTATTTTGGAAACCCTGAGATGACGATATTTTGATTTGCTCTAAACCAGATGGTAAAATCTCATACATTTTGACGATTCCTGAATCTTTTCTTAAAGGGGACATGAGAACCAATTGCCTCTTTCGCAAATCTTCAATTTCTGAATGAACTTGTTCTGGTGATAATAATAAAAATGAAGATATTTTTGTAAGTTCCATTGATTTAATCTCTAGAATTCTTAAAATTTTTATCCACAGAGGGACCTGTTTATTCCACAGTATTTGTCTTGCAAAATTGGTAATTAAAAATGATCCATCTTTGTTCATCTCAATTAAATTTCTCTCCTTTAGAGATGCTAATTGATCTAAAATTCTTCCTACTCCGAGTTGTTTTAAATCTGAT
>Ga0224512_10001509_pt1 | contig 22405 bp, 25 predicted proteins | sample SF_May12_sed_USG_4_FD_169103 | JGI IMG/M metagenome (GOLD analysis project Ga0224512, IMG submission 169103) | Sediment microbial communities from San Francisco Bay, California, United States - SF_May12_sed_USGS_13 | ecosystem: Environmental > Aquatic > Marine > Sediment | place: USA... | reverse complement strand
ATCGATAAATACCAGGTCGAACTTGTGCCGCAGCCGCGCAATCGAATCGAGCGAGTCGCCTGCGATAATTTCGATCGCGTCGGGATCGAACCTCGCCGCCTGCCGGCGCAGGCTTGCCAGCGCCGCGGGGTCCCGCTCGAGCGCGACCAGCCGCCCGGCGCCGCGCGACAGGGCCTCGAAACCCAGCACCCCGGTGCCGGCAAAACAGTCCAGCACCGTTGCGCCTGGGCAGTTCGGGGCCAGCCAGTTGAACAGGGTTTCGCGAATTCGATCGGGCGTCGGGCGCAGCCCATCGGCATCGATAACGGGGATTTTACTGCCGCGCCATTTGCCGCCGATAATCCTGACCTGGGATTTCATTTGAACCGCCGTTTTCGCGCTTTATACGGGTTTGAAGTGCACAGATGGAATCGCTTTCTGTTAGCATATTGTGCCTGAAATCTGTTTCCCGGAAAAACGATGTTCGGATTTAAATCAGCCAGTAAAAATGACGCGGAAAAGCCGGCGGGGCTGTTCGCCTCGCTGCGTCAGCGCCTGTCGAAAACCCGGGAAAACCTGTCGGGCGGGCTGGGTGATTTACTGCTGGGCAGGAAACAAATCGATGACGAGCTGCTGGAACTGCTCGAGGATCGGCTGCTGATGGCCGATGTCGGCGTCCAGGCAACCCAGAAAATCACATCCAGCCTGACCGAGTCGCTGCAGCGCAGCCAGTTGGCGGACAGCGACAGCCTGATCGCAGCGCTGAAGACGACGATGACCGCAATCCTCGAACCCTGCTCCATCCCGCTGGTCGTCGACTCGGGCAGGAAACCATTCGTCATTCTGATGGTAGGCGTCAACGGCGCCGGCAAAACCACTACCGTCGGCAAGCTCGCGCAGCAGTTCAAAAACCAGGGACTCAAGGTCATGCTCGCCGCCGGCGATACCTTTCGCGCGGCCGCGGTGGAACAACTGCAAAGCTGGGGCGACCGGCTCGAGGTCCCCGTGATCAAGCAGGGCCAGGGCGCCGATTCGGCCTCGGTCATTTACGACGCGTTGCAGTCCGCACAGGCGCACGGCATCGATGTGCTGATCGCCGATACCGCGGGCAGGCTGCACACCCAGATGAGCCTGATGGACGAACTCGAAAAGATAAAACGCGTTATGGCCAAGCTCGATCCCGACGCGCCGCAGGAAACGCTGCTGGTGCTCGATGCCGGGACCGGCCAGAACGCGTTGACGCAGGCGAGCAAATTCAGGGATTCGGTGGGAATCTCGGGCATTGTACTGACCAAGCTCGACGGCACCGCCAAAGGCGGCATGATATTCAACGTCGCCGAGCAACTGCAAACCCCGATCCGGTATATCGGTATCGGCGAATCGGTGGAAGACCTGCGCCCCTTCGATAACGTGGAATTCGTCGATGCGCTGCTGGCCGACACGCGGAGCTGAACCCGGTTTATGATCGAATTCCATAACGTAACCAAGCGTTTCGAAGGCGGTTATGAAGCGCTGAGTAACGTTTCGCTAAAGCTTGGCGACGGACAGATGGCCTTTATTACCGGGCATTCCGGCGCCGGTAAAAGCACCCTGCTCAAGATTATCGCGCTGATCGAGAAACCAACCCGCGGCCAGGCGCTGTTAAACCGTATCAACCTGAACACGGTGGCAAGGCGCCGTATACCTTATATACGCCGCAATATCGGAATTATCTTCCAGGATCACCAGCTGTTGTTCGACCGCCCCGTTTTCGAGAACGTGGCGCTGCCGCTGCAAATCCAGGGGTATCGACCGCAGGAAATCGCCAAGCGCACGCGCGCCGCGCTCGACAAGGTGGGTTTACTGCACAAGGAACGATCGATGCCGATTACGCTTTCGGGCGGAGAACAACAGCGCGTCGGCATCGCGCGTGCGGTCGTGCACAAACCCATGCTCCTGCTCGCCGACGAGCCCACCGGCAATCTGGACCCGGTGCTGTCGCGCGAAATCATGCAGATATTCGTCGATTTCAACCAGGTTGGCGTGACCGTGCTGGTGGCGAGCCACGACCTGCGCCTGATCGAAGAACTGGACAAGCCCCGCATGACCCTGAACCGGGGCCAGTTGATTCTCAACGATCTCGACGATTCGGAACCGGGAGACGATCGTGGCTGGTCCTAATGTCCGGCGGGCGAGACCGGCGACGGCTAATCGCCTGTCGGCCTATTTTCTGCACCATTTACAATCGCTGACATTCAGCCTCGGCAAGATTTACCAGGCACCCGCGACGACGATCATGACGGTCGCCGTAATCGGAATCACGCTGTCGCTGCCCGGTGGCTTCTATCTGTTTCTGAAGAATATCGACGCGATCTCGGGTGATTTTCGTTCGACCACGCAAATCAGCCTGTTTCTCGATCTCGATATCGGCGAAAAGCGCGCCCGCGCGCTGGAAAAGGATATCGCCAACATGGCCAACGTGGCCTCGACGCGTTTTATTTCGCGCGACCAGTCCCTGGAAGAGTTTCGCGAGAACTCGGGATTCGGCAAAAGCATCGATACGCTGAGCAGCAATCCCCTGCCCCATACCATCGTGGTAGAACCCGGAGACGCCGATACGTTTGCGGTACGCAACCTGCTCAACGCCTTGCAGGCCATGCCGGAAGTCGAAATCGCCAAGCTGGATACCGAGTGGCTGGAGCGGCTTTATACGATAATCGAAATTGCGAAGCGCTCGGTTGCGATTATCACCATCTTATTCGCCTGTGCGGTACTGCTGGTCATCGGTAATACCATAAGACTCGATATCCAGAATCGTTACCAGGAAATAATCGTCACCAAACTGATCGGCGCCACCGACGCCTTCATCCGCCGGCCGTTCCTCTACGGCGGCGTCTGGTATGGACTGCTGGGCGGCATCGTTTCCTGGCTCATCGTCGAGATCGGCTACCTTGCGATTTCAGGTCCGTTGGAGCGATTGAACCTGCTTTACCAGTCCGAGATGACGCTGATCACTTTTTCGTTTGCCGACTTTATCATTCTGATAACATCTAGTACTCTACTTGGACTAGCCGGCTCGTGGATTGCCGTTGCCCGGCACCTTAGTCAAATAGAACCGACCTGATCAGACGATATATGCCCGCAAAACGCCGCCTACTACTCATCGACTCCTCGGATTCGGCCCGCACTATTTTGTTCAAGGAAATCTCCAGCCGCGCTCCCGAACTCGACATCATTGCCTGCGGCACCGGCAAGGAAGCGATGACCGCGGTCAAAAGGTTCGAATTCGAAATCATTACCACGGGTATTTCGCTGCCAGACACCGACGGCTACCAACTCATCGAGGAAATTCGGCAAACGCCCAAGAACAAGGACACCGCTATATTTGTCGTCTCGGGCGATACCGACACGCGCGTCGTGGGCGGTGGCATGGAGGACACCGACGCGGTAACCGCCTATTTCGACAAGGCCGAAGGCCATAAGTCGCTGGTAAACTTTATCCTCAACTTCCTCGGCACCCACAACGAGCTGCCGGTCAAGATACTTTACGTCGACAAGAGCGCGACCTCGACCGCCATTACTACCGGCATACTGGAGAAAAACGGCATCGATTACGTTCACTTCCGTGAAGCCCCCGAAGCCCTGCAATACCTGAAACAGGACCTGGCGAGCGATGCCAACTGCAGCTTCGACGTGATGATTACCGACCTGATGCTGACCAGCAAAATGAATGGGTTCGAACTGATTCAAACCATACGCAACGAACTCGAGCTGGATTATCTCAGGCTACCGATACTGCTGATGACGATCGAGCCCGGCGAAGACGAGCGCACCGACTTTACCGCAATCTTCGGTGCCGGCACCAACGATTTCATCACCAAACCTGTCGACGATGACGATTTGCTGGCGCGCCTGCAAACCCTCGTCAACATCAAGCGTCAAAGCGAAGCTTTAAACCCCTGAACCGTGGACCCATCCGGTTCGAGCTAGCCGTGTTCGTGGCCGCCTGGCCCATGCACGTGACCGTGCGCCTTTTCTTCGTCGCTGGCATCGCGAACCTCTTCGACGGTAACGTTAAACGTCAGCGATTTACCTGCCAGCGGGTGGTTGGCGTCGACGGTGACGGTTTCGCCCTGCACTTCCGCAATGACAAGATTGATTTCACCCTGGTCCGTTTGCGCGGTAACCGCCATACCCGGTTCGACCTTTTCCATCCCCTCAAAGGCCTCGATAGGCACCTGCTGGACGCGGTCTTCGCTGCGCTCGCCATAGGCGTCGGCCGGCGCAATCATAACTTCGAGTTTGTCGCCCACGGACTTGCCTTCTAGCGCCTGTTCGAGGCCCGGAATGATGTTGCGGGCGCCGTGCAGGTAAGTCATCGGCTCACCGTTTTCCGACGAATCGATGAGTTCGTCGCTGTCGGAATCGGAAACCTTGTAATGAATGGTGACGACCTTGTGTTGAGCAATAGTCATGCTTTCTCCGTAAAAAATGCCCCGTAGCGGGACAGTCGTTAGGCAACTCCATACCCGCAATCGACCCTGCGGGGCAAGCTGGAGACGAAATACGCAAAGGCGGGATTGGGAATGAGGTACAGGGGCCTGTCTTTACGAAACCGTATTATAATGTGTGCCGCTCGGATTTGGAAAATTTTAGGATGCCGCCCCCCGACTACCAGGCGTCTGGAATGAAAGCGCACCGATCCACGGGCCGCTTCCGGACGTATATTCCATGTACTTTCCGTTAATTTCCATACATTTAGCGAGTACATTAATACTTGCTAATATACTTGAACTTTATACGTCATTCATGTTCTAATTGCTGGCACTCGAACAGCTTGAGTGCTAGAAAACACAATAGCCGAGGTATATATGAGCACTGAACTGGTTAACACAAGCAATCAAATGCCCGTTTTAATGGGCAGCTCTAATCTGGATGCCTATATTCAGGCCGCCAGAAGCGTGCCCATACTAACCGCTGAAGAAGAATACGCTCTGGCAAAAGATTTACAGGAAACCGGCAACATCGAATCGGCGCAAAAGCTGGTGTTGCCGCACCTGCGCTTCGTCATCAAGATCGCGAACAACTATGCTGGCTACGGCCTGCCGGTTCCCGACCTGATACAGGAAGGCAGCATCGGTTTGATGAAGGCAGTCAAGCGCTTTCGTCCGGAAGTCGGCGTACGCCTGGTTTCCTTTGCGGTCCACTGGATCAAGGCCGAAATTCACGAGTTCATTCTGAAGAACTGGCGCATCGTCAAGGTGGCGACTACCAAAGCGCAACGCAAGCTGTTTTTCAAGCTGCGCAGCCAGAAGAAGCGCCTGGGCTGGTTCAAATCGGAAGAGATAGACCATGTCGCCGAAACGCTGGGTGTCACCCGCGAAAACGTGATCGAGATGGAGAACCGTCTCAACAATCATGACATCGCTTTCGACCTGGGTGCCGATGACGACGACGACGTTGCCTACCTTGCCCCCGCCAATTCGCTGGCGTCGAACACGCCTTCGCCCGAGTTGCTGCTCGAAGCCCAGGATACCAAGGAAAACAACCTGAGCACGCTGAGCGAGGCGCTGGGAAACCTCGATGATCGCAGCAAGACCATCGTCACCCGCCGCTGGTTGACCGAACCCAAGGCGACATTGCACGAGCTTGCCAATGAATACGGCGTCTCCGCGGAGCGCATTCGTCAAATCGAAAGCAACGCGTTCAAATCGATAAAGACCTCGTTCGCCGCCTGAACGCAAAACAGGCAGCAAAACAAGGCCCGGCTACGCCGGGCCTTTTTGTGCCGGCTATTCCCGGAAAAATACTATACTCAAGGCCGTTATCATGAAGTTAGTAATATATGCCGGACACCGATATTCAATTCGAAGAGGATGAGGAAAAAGCCCGGCTCGAGGCCAGGGTCAAGGCGCTCGAGATCGACCTGCGGCAAAAGAAAGAGATCATCCTGGCCCAGCATACCAAGCTCGAGACTTTTTTAGAGTCGTCGATCGACGCCCTGGTGCAAATGGATTTCGATGGCCACATCACCGGCTGGAACAAACAGGCGGAAGAAATATTCGGCTGGAGCGCCGAACAGATCCTCGATCAGAAAATAGAAGAAACCATTATCCCGGTGCGCTACCGCGCCGCTCATCAAAAGGGCATGAAGAGATTTCTGGAGAGCGGTGAAACCTCGGTAATGAACAATCTGATCGAGATACATGCCTTGCACCGCGATGGTCATGAGTTTCCGGTCGAGTTATCGGTATCGGTAATGGATTCGCCCGACCTGCAGGAATTCAATGCATACATCCGCGATATCTCGGAGCGCAAGCACGCCGAGACCGTGATCTGGAACCAGGCCAATTTCGATTCGCTGACCAGTCTGCCCAACCGCAACCTGTTTCTGCAGAAACTCGAACATGAAATTCGTTCCTGCGACCGCAGTAACCAGTCGCTGGCACTGCTGTACCTCGACGTCGACCGCTTCAAGGATGTCAACGATTCGCTGGGTCACGACATGGGAGACCTGCTGTTGATCGAAATCTCCAGCCGCCTTAAGAAAACGGTGCGAGAAATCGATACCGTCTCGCGCCTGAGCGGAGACGAGTTCACCATCATACTCGGTAACATCAACGACCAGCTTTCGGTACAACCGGTGTGCCAGGAATTACTCGAGGCGCTGGCCCAGCCATTTCAGCTCGATAATGAAAAAGTATTCCTGACAGCCAGTATCGGCGTGACTTTTTATCCCCAGGATTCGAAGAAAATAGAATCGCTGCAGCGCAATGCCGACCAGGCGATGTATGCCGCCAAGGCGGAAGGCAGCAACCGCTACAACTTTTTTACGCCCGAGTTGCAGCAGCGCGCGTTGCGGAAGCGCAGAATGATCAGGGACTTGCGCGAGGCAATCAACGAGGAGCAATTCGAGATCTACTACCAGCCGATTATCGACCTGAAAAGCAATTTTCTGAACAAGGCGGAAGCCCTGCTCAGGAGGCATCATCCCGAGTCTGGTCTGGTTAGTCCCGCGGTATTTATCCCGATTGCCGAGGAAACCGGCCTCATTTCCGAAATCGGCAGCTGGGTGTTTTACACCGCCATCGAGCAGGCCAACCGCTGGCGCACCCAACTCAACGAGGATTTCCAGATCAGCATCAACACTTCACCGCTGCAATGGATCGATGACGCCGCGGCGATGAGCCAGTGGTTTACGCACTTGCGGGAGTCCGGCATCAGCGGCCAGGCGATGAACGTCGAAATCACGGAAGGATTGCTAATGGACGCCCGCGACAGGATTACCAATCGGCTGCTCGATTTTGGCGAAGCCGAGATACAGGTCGCTATCGACGACTTCGGCACCGGTTATTCGTCGCTGTCCTACCTGAAGCAATTCGACATCGATTATCTCAAGATCGACCAGTCTTTCGTTCGCAACCTCGATCACGATAAAAATGACCTTGCCCTGTGTGAAGCGATCATCGTCATGGCGCAGAAGCTGGGGATCAAGGTGATCGCCGAGGGAGTCGAGACCGAAAACCAGAATCGGTTACTCAAGAGCTTCGGTTGCGACTTTGGCCAGGGGTACCTGTACTCGCGGCCCGTACCCGCCGCGGATTTCGAAAAACTGCTGGCGCAATGGAATGCCGGGGACAAGAGCAGCGTCAAAAAAAGCTCGGCCTGAAATCCGCGTTCGAGAACTGTTCCCGGTAAATACCGACTTCGTCGGGTTTGATGGGCACAACCTGTCTGCTGCTTGCGCGGGGGCAATTAAATTTAGTCGATTCTGCCGGTAAAACAAAAAGCCCGGACTGGCCGGGCTTTTTGTTTTTCGATGAACGGCTTACAGCCAGTATACGAAGATAAACAGTCCCAGCCACACCACGTCCACGAAGTGCCAGTACCAGGCCACTCCCTCGAAGGCAAAATGGTGATCAGGGGTAAAATGCCCCTTGGCCGCACGGATCATGATGATCGTCAGCATGACCGCTCCCATGGTAACGTGGAAGCCGTGGAACCCGGTCAGCATGAAGAAGGTGCTGCCGTAAATGCCCGAATCGAGCCGCAGGTTCAAATCCTGGTAGGCATGCAAATACTCGTAGCCCTGCAGGAAGACGAATCCGAAACCGAGGGCAACGGTCGCGAACAACCAGTAAACCAGCCAGTCATTGTCCCTGCGCTTCAGCGCCCAATGAGCCAGGGTCACCGTAAGGCCGGAGGTCAGCAGGATCACCGTATTCAATGCTGGCAGACCCCAGGCGCCCATAGCCTGTTTGGAAACTTCGAACTTATCCGCCAACGGCAGGTTCAACAAAGGCCAGGCTGCCTCAAAATCTGGCCACAGGTACTGCGCCGTCGCATCGTTATTCGACGCGCCGGCGAGCCACGGGACCGAATATTCACGCGCGTAGAACAGGGCTCCGAAAAAGGCAGCGAAAAACATGACCTCGGAAAATATGAACCAGCTCATGCTCCAGCGGAAGGTCGCATCCACCTGCTTGTTGTAAAACCCGGTCAGTGACTCATCTATCACCTGGCCGAACCAGCCGTACATCATGAATATCAGGATCGCGAGGCCGACAAATATTGGTGTCGCGCTCCAGGTTCCATGCAGGAAATTGGCGGCACCTATCACCGTCGTGGCCAGGCCTATCGAACCGATGATCGGCCAGTGGGTGCCATGCGGTACGTAATATTCTTCGTTGTTTGCACTACTGCTCATGAATCGTCTCTCTCTATCCGAAATGCTGATTTTATCCCTGACCCAGGCTGAAAAAAGTATAGGACAGGGTTATTTGTTCGATCTTGTCCGATATGTCGCTGCTCACTATAAAGCGCAGCGGCATATCTCGCGTCTCGTAGCCCTCGAGCGCCTGCTGCGTAAAGCAGAAGCATTCGGTCTTGTTGAAGTGCTCGGCGGCAAGCCCCGGCGAAACGCTGGGTATCGCCTGCCCCAGGGTCGTTTCCTTGCTGCTGCTGCGTACCCGGTAAACGGCCTCGTACAACTGCCCGGGGTGTACCTCCATCTTCTTTACCAGCGGTTCGAAACTCCACGGCAATCCGGTGCTGGTATTTGCGAGGAATCGCACTTCGATGGTACGCGAAGTGTCCACCCGGTTGGCATCGATCTGCGAAGCCTGGATGCGTCCCGTTTTGCCGTTCAGCCCCGTGATATCGCAAAACACGTCGTAAAGCGGCACCAGGGCGAAGCCGAAGCCAAACATCAACACCGGGATCATGGCCAGTTTCAGCGGGCTGGTTTTCATTCGAAATTACCCCACAGAAAGGTGGCTACGAAAAAGGTGGCAACGATCAGCAGGTGCGCAATCACGATACGCCAGGTTCGCTTGCGGCGTTCCGCGGAGGTAAAATAATCTTGCTCGTGCTGCTCCTGTTGCATAACCTTTCAACCCGGGCTGGCTCCCTTACCTGACTGGAGGTGCCTCGGTGAAGCTGTGGTACGGCGGCGGCGATGGCAGTTGCTCGAACTCGAGCCCTGTAGCGCCTTCCCAGACACGATCTGTCGCCTTCTCTCCACCCCTGATCGTCTTGATGACGATATAGAGGAAGAACACCTGCGCCAGGCCGAAAGCGAAGCCGCCGATACTGGAAATCATATTGAATTCTGCAAATTGCAGCGAGTAGTCCGGAATACGGCGCGGCATTCCGGCAAGCCCGAGAAAATGCTGCGGGAAGAACAGGACGTTGACCGCGATGGTCGACCACCAGAAATGGATCTTGCCGAGCGTTTCGTTATACATGTGGCCCGTCCACTTCGGTACCCAGTAATAGAAGGCGGCGATGATCGAGTACAACGCGCCGGTGACGAGCACGTAGTGGAAGTGCGCCACTACGAAATAGGTATCGTGGTATTGCGTATCGACCGGCGCGACTCCGAGCATCAGCCCAGAGAATCCGCCGATGGTAAACATGACGATAAATCCGAGCGCCCACAGCATCGGCGTCTCGAAAGTCATCGAACCTTTCCACATCGTGGTTACCCAGTTGAATACCTTGACCCCGGTCGGAATCGAAATGAGTATCGTCGCATACATGAAGTAGAGCTCGCCCGCAACCGGCATCCCGACCGTGAACATATGGTGCGCCCAGACCATGAACGACAGGATCGCGATCGACGCGGTTGCGTAGACCATCGAGCTGTAGCCGAAAAGCGGCTTGCGCGCGAAGGTCGGAATGATCGCCGAGATGATGCCGAATGCCGGCAGGATCATGATGTAAACTTCGGGGTGACCGAAGAACCAGAAGATATGCTGGAACATAACCGGGTCGCCGCCGCCCGCGGCATCGAAAAACGAGGTGCCGAAATGGCGATCGGTCAGCATCATCGTCACCGCGCCGGCCAGAACCGGCATGACCGCGATCAGCAGGTAGGCCGTGATCAGCCAGGTCCACACGAACAGCGGCATCTTCATCAACGTCATGCCGGGTGCGCGCATATTCAGAATCGTCGCGATGATGTTGATCGAACCCATCACCGACGAGATACCCATCAGGTGTACCGCGAAGATGAAGAAATCGGTCGAATCCGGCGCGTAGGTCGTCGACAACGGCGCATAGAAGGTCCAGCCGAATGCCGGCGCTCCGCTTTCCATGAAAGTCGTGGAAGCCAGTATCCCGAAGGCAAAAGGCAGCAGCCAGAAGCTCCAGTTATTGAGACGCGGCAGCGCCATGTCGGGCGCGCCGATCATCATCGGCACCAGCCAGTTGGCGAGGCCGACAAACGCGGGCATGATCGCGCCGAACACCATCACCAGGCCGTGCATCGTGGTCATCTGGTTGAAGAAATGGGGCTCGACCCACTGCAGCCCGGGCTGGAACAGCTCCAGGCGTATAATCATCGCCATCGAACCGCCGTACAACAGCATGATGAACGACAGCCACAGGTAAAGCGTGCCGATATCCTTGTGGTTGGTCGTCGTTACCCAGCGCATCAGGCCCTTGGCCGGACCGTGATGATCGTGCTCGTCGTGAGCGGCGTCGTGTGTAATTTCGGAAGACATCTAATCTAATACCCCTTCTTATCTTGCATTCTTGATCGTGGATGGCTGAATCACGGTACCCACGCTGTTGCCTAAAGCATTGCGCTCGTAGGTCAGGACCGAGGCAATATCGACGTCATTGAGCTGACCCTTGAAGGACGCCATCGCCGTGCCCGCCTTGCCGTTGACGACGACATCGATATGCGCCGACGGGTCCGGGTCGGTAACGATGGCACTGCCGGTCATGGCCGGAAACGCTCCGGGGATTCCCGCTCCAGTAACTCCGTGGCATGCTAAACAGTTTGCCTTGTAGACTGTTTCTCCACGCGCCAGCAGGTCCTGCTTCGACCATTCCTGTTCGGCGGCCGACGCCGCGGCGGCCGCGGCGGCCTTTTTGCTCGCCAGCCATTCTTTATATTCGGGCTCGGTCACCGCTTCGACGACAATCGGCATGAAACCATGGTCCTTGCCACACAGCTCGGAACACTGGCCGCGGTAAGTCCCCGGCTCTTCGATCGTTGCCCATGAATCGTTGATAAATCCCGGGATCGAGTCCTGCTTGACCGCGAGTTCCGGCACCCACCAGGCGTGAATTACGTCGTTCGAGTGAAACAGGAAGCGAACCTTTTTATTCACCGGCAGCACCAGCGGCTCGTCGACTTCCAGCAGGTAGTTCTCGTTCCCGGTCGGATCCTTGAACACATCGCGGCTGGTCTGCGCGAGGTTGCTGACGAAGCTGATATCTTCGTCGACATAGGTGTATTTCCATTTCCACTGAATGCCGGTTACCTGCACGGTGATATCAGCATCGGTCTTGGCATCCTCGAGGTCGAGCAGGGTTCCGGTAGCCGGGATCGCGATACCGATCAGGATCAGCAGCGGCACGATGGTCCAGATGATTTCGACGGTGGTGCTTTCATGAAAGTTGGCCGCCTGGGCGCCCCTGGACTTGCGGTGATACAGGATCGACCACGCCATCGCACCGAAAACCAGTATCCCGATGACGACGCAAATCCAGAAAACCAGCATGTGCAGGCTGTAAAGCTCCTGGCTTATCGGGGTGACGCCCTCGGTCATATTCAACTCGTAAGCGGCATTCGTAGCGGATGTCTGCAGCATCGCCAGCGAGCCCGCAAGGACCATCAAACCAGGACTGGAAAACTTCTTAAAAATCATTCTTAACTCCCTAGAACATAGTCCCGCGGTCTTCGCGTGAAACGCGCGGATTATGCCGGCATGTAAACACAAGGATGCCACCTGAATTACGGGATTCAGACGGCGGTGGAAATCAAACGCGAATTATACAGTCTTTCAATTGAAACGCTAGCCGCTCCTTTTCCGAATTATCGAGAAAAGCGCCGACTTCGACATAGTTTCCATGCGAGCCTATGGCGAGCTTTCGCTGACGGTCGCGGGCGCCTGTTTGCTCGTCGATCAACCTTATCCAAGGAGTTTCGAATTCCCAGCTCTGGCTGACCTGCTGCACGCCCTTTTCGATCCGGATGCGGCGCTGGTCCAGCGTGATTACCTCCTTGCGGTAAACCTTGCGCGAGGTGAGGTAGAGGCAGGCGCCGAGCGCCAGCATTTCGAGGCCGGAGAACGGCAGCACCAGCCACATCCCCTGGATCGTGAAAAAAATGCCGATTGCGAGCGCAACCACGCAGGTAAATATATAAAGGAGAACCAGCTCATGCCAGCTGATCGAGCAATTGGGTGAGAGTACGAATCGATAGGAGTCGCTGGTATTAACTTTATCGATGCTGACCATATTGAATTACAATCTACTCGTGTTGGGCTGTTCCGGGTTGGACATCCGGCTGGCACAATGACTAATCTAGGGCAATCGATGCGGGATTTCAACCTTGAATCGTAGTGAAGACAGCAGGACCGAAAAAGAAGTTCGCCTGAGTTTCTGGCAATTGCTGAGAAGCACCCTGTCCGCGTTCATCGGCGTGCAGAGCAATGCCAATCGCGAGCGCGATTTCCGACACGGCAAGCCGTCGCACTTTATCTGGATGGGATTGCTGTTCGGCGCGGCGTTCGTACTAACCCTGGTGGGGGTGGTGCAGCTGGTGCTTTACTTTACCGGCGCCTAGAGGAACCAGCCGCGAATGAAAACGCGCGCGTAGTGATCGGCCAGCAGGAAACCGAACAGCAGGCTCAGGTAGAAAATCGAGTAACCGAAGGTTTTCATCGCGATCGCGTTGGGTTGCTCGTCGCGGTATAGCTTGATCGCGTAGTACAGAAAACCAACCCCCAGCGCCAGCGCACCGGCGAGGTATATCAGCCCGCTCATCTGCACGATAAAAGGCATCATCGTGACCAGGAACAGCAGGATCGTGTACAGCAGAATCTGGATCTTGGTGAACACTACGCCGTGGGTTACCGGCAACATCGGGATGCCGGCCCGCGCGTATTCTTCGCGGCGGCGAATCGCCAGCGCCCAGAAATGCGGTGGCGTCCAGATAAAAATTATCAGGAACAGCAGCAAAGCCTCGGTATCGACGCTGCCGGTGACGGCCGTCCAGCCGAGCAGCGGCGGCGCGGCCCCTGCGGCCCCGCCGAGCACGATATTCTGCGGCGTCGCGCGCTTCAGGTACATGGTGTAGATCAGCGCGTAACCTACCAGCGAAAAGAAAGTCAGCACCGCGGTCAGCAGGTTGACGAAAATGACAAGCATGGCGATGCCGAGCGCACCGATCAGCAAAGCGAATACCAGTGCCGACCTCGGATCCAGCTCTCCGCTGACCAGGGGGCGGTTGCGGGTGCGCTCCATGATGCGGTCGATATGCTCGTCGACGACGTGGTTGATCGCGGCCCCGGACGCGGCCGCAAGCCCGATTCCGAGCAGGCCGAATACGAAGGTATCCAGCGGCACGAGGCCGTCGGCCGCGAGCAGCATTCCGACCATCGCGGTAAACACGATCAGCAGCACGACCTTGGGTTTGGTCAGGTTGTAATACCGGGTCCAGGAAGCGAGTGTCAGTGTCGTCATACGGGTATCGATTCGGGTCGATGGTTCATGCCAGCGGGCGTTATACAGGCAAACCGATCGGGGTTCAATCGAAGGATGATAACAGACTCAACCGATCTGCGATAACTTCATCAGCTTTTTGATATCTTCGAGCACGCGATTCTGATCGTTCTCGACCGGATAGTGCAACATCAGGTTTTGATCCGGATCGATCAGGTACATCCTGGGGGTACTGCCGACCTCGTCGAATCCGTCGAGGGCGAATTGCGAATAAAGCCCGTGCTCGCGATTGTTCTCGATAACGATCAGGTTGGGGTACTCGAGCAGGAATGTCCGCAGTTTCTCACCGAGCGGTTGCGCGGTGATCAGCACGTTTTGCAGGCGCATCGTATCGCGGCCCAGCAGGGTTCGGATCTGGCGCATGTAAAACAGGTTCGAGAAGCACTGCTCGTCGCAATTATCCCCGGAAAACAGCACGAATGTCCATTTGCGCCCGAACCCGGCGTCGAAGCGCCTGCCGTCCACGCTTTCGAGAACGGGCCAGTCGATCTTTTTCACGGCTCAACCAGCATGCCGTAATTGCCGCTCGGCGGCCTCAGGTCGAACACGTAAAAAGCGAACCAGCCACCGATAAACGGCGACAGAAAAACTGCGATCAGGGCTACTAACCTGACCCGGTACCAGAACAGGCTGTTGCTTGATTGCTGATTCATTCGGTTTTCCGCAGGTTGAGTAAAACAAACAGCAGCAGCGCGAGCGCGGCGAACGAAAACCACTGCACCGCGTAGGCCCGGCTTTTTTCGGGCGGCAGCCAGATCGGGTCCCAGTCGCGCACGTAAACACCTGGCCCGTCTGGCGCAAGCCACAAAATCATCGGCAACAGCCGTTGCGAATACTGCTGGCGCAAGGCTTCGAGATCAACATACGGAATCAGCTGCGGCCAGCCCTCGGAGAGTCGAAGCCCGCCCAGCGACAATGCCGGTTCGCCCGGCACGAAGGCTATGCCCTCGACCGCGCCGGCCTGTTCGGCTGGCAATATTTCGGGCAAGCGCTCGCGCGTTGCGCCCCACGCGGCCCAGCCGCGGTTAACCAGGATGATGTGGTCGCTGTCGGCCAGCAGCAAGGGCGTCAGCACCTGGTATCCGGCCTGGCCCTGGTGGACCTGATTGTCGAGCAGGAAGTTATGCGCGTTGTCGTAACTACCCCTGACGACCAGCTTACGATACTGAATATCGTCCAGGTCCGTATCGATATTCAGCATCCGGTAATTCAGCGTCAGCCGCTGTTCGAACTTTTGTTGCACCGAATCCTTGAACGCGGCGCGGTCCAGCTGCCACATGCCGAGGATAACGAACAGCGTTATCCCCGACGCCGCCAGCAGGGCCGACCACCAGGCAGGCCGGAACTCACGCCTGCCGATTTTCATATCGACAACGCCCGATGATCCGTTACACTGGGTTGCTGCGTATTAATTTTTATAACTATGCTTTCCGTCAAAATCATTATCGTGGTGCTGCTCGGGCTGATCGTCCTTAGCCTCGGCGCGGGCATGTTCAGCCTCGTGAAAGAGCGAGGTGAATCGAGCCGCACCGCTAAATTCCTGACCATACGCATCGCCCTGTCCATCATCACCTTCGTCTTCATCGCGGTCTCGTTCTACATGGGCTGGATTCAGCCCCACGGCCTGTTGCCGCCGGCTCCCTGATCCAGGCCGGTTACCCCAGCCAGGCGTGCCCGTACACGGCTTCGTAACTGGCTACGAATTTTCCATTTTCAAATCCATGTTCGCGGTAACTGGCCTCGAGGCTGCGCAGCTTTGCCGGCGTCATCAGGCCGCGCCGGCGGCTGACGTCCGCATTGGTTGCCCCGATATTCTTCAGATCGTCGAGCAGAACGCGAAATTCGCTGTACTCCATGCGAATCCTCTCCGCATCGACCACCGGATTGGTGAATCCGGCCGCCAGCATCGCGTCGCCGACGTCGTGCATATCGACGAACTGGTGCACGTGCGGGTGACGATCCAGGGCTTCCCAGCTGGCCGCGAGCTCCTGCAGGGTTCCGGGCCCGAAACTGGCAAACATCAGCAAAGAGCCCGGTTTTGCGACCCGTGCAAACTCCGCCAGCGTGGTGCGCAGGTCGTTGGCCCACTGCAGCGCCAGCGACGAAAACACCAGGTCGAAACTCTGCGGCGCGAACGGCAATCGTTCCATATCGGCGGCAATTAATCGCTTTCTGGTCAATGGCCGGTACCTTGTACGGGCGTGCAACAACATCTCGAGCGCGATATCCGCGGCGTATACCCGCGCCCGCGGATACTGTTTCTGCAACCCGCGAATACCCTTTCCGGTGCCGCAACCGATATCGATAATTGTCTCTGGCCGGTGACGGATATACTGCAAACGCTGCAACAGCCTGCTCAATACCTCTTCCTGCAAAATAGCGGCATTATCGTAGCTTTTAGCTGCACGATTGAAGAATTTCTTAACAGATCGTTTGTCAAGCCGAGGCGGATTTAACAGGTCCAAAACCACTCCTGGGTCGATAATTGCTGGCGTCCTACGGTGCGCTACAGCAGCGCGGCGATTTGCGATGGATGCGATAAAATCAGCGCGTGCGCGGCACCGGCGACGGATTCTACCCGAATCGCGGGGGCAACATCAGCGATTTGTTTTAGCAGCGCTAACGGCACCAGCGCGTCGAGCTCGCCGAGAATCAGGGTCGTCGGCCGGGAGACCCGGCCGAGAGCGGGCCTCGCATCGTGATTCCTGAGCAGCTCCAGTCCGAATCCGAGCGTAGCCGAATCCGGCACCCCTGCCTCGGCAAGCCCCTCCCACAGGCTTCTCGACAGGATTCGCACCTGCGCCTCGCCCTGCATCTGCAGCGCGATAAATCGGCGCAGTGCGCGCTCTCGGTCCCGCGCCAGGGCCTCGCCGAAGGCGTCGAATACCGTGGCTTCGACCGCGCAGCGCCAGCCTTCACCGGCAACGAAACAGGGATTGCAGGCAACCAGCGTCAGCACGCTGAATTTGTGCGGATAGCGCGACGCGAGCTCGATCGCATAGGTTCCGCCCAGCGACCAGCCCAGCAGCCGTCCCGGCGGCAGATCGGCCGCCATCCGCTCGAGCTGCCGCTCGAAATCGAGCCCAGCCTGCCACGGGCTGCCCGGGTACCCGGGCAGCGCCGGTATCAGCACATCTCGCGCGGCGAGTTGCCGCAGCAGCGGGTCGAACACAAAGGTATTCATTCCCCATCCATGCAGCAGGATCAGGGTATCGTTATTCATCGGACCATTGTAATCGATTAGCGCGGCTGTACGCTCGAGCCTTATCTGGTAGAGTTCCCGGAATAATTAACCGTGGTCGCAAATGCTCGAAGCCATCGCCTTACTGTGTTTTGCCTACCTGCTCGGGTCGATTTCGTCGGCAATCCTGCTGAGCAGAATCATGGGCTTCAAGGATCCCCGCAGCGAGGGTTCGAAAAATCCGGGCGCCACCAACGTGCTGCGTATCGCCGGCAAGAAGGCCGCGTTTTTCACGCTGGTCGGTGATTGCCTGAAGGGACTGCTGCCGGTTCTGATCGCACGCATCGTAGAGGCAGACCTGCTGGTCGTCGCGCTCACCGGATTCGCCGCGTTCGCGGGGCACTGTTTCCCGGTATTTTTCCGCTTTCGCGGCGGCAAGGGCGTAGCTACCGCGATGGCGGCCACGGTCGGCTTCGACTGGATTGCCGGCGTGATTCTGATCGCTACCTGGCTGATGTTCGCGAAGGTATTCAAAATTTCGTCGTTGGCGGCAATCGTTTCATTCACCCTGCTGCCGCTGGTAATCTTCTGGCGCACCCAGGATCTCTGGATTGCGAGCGTTTTTGTCATTCTTTCCGCAATCCTGATCTGGCGCCACAAGAGCAATATCCAGCGCCTGATCCGCGGCACCGAGTCCTGACAATTACGGGGACACAATACTTAATTCCCAGGGGGAATTAAGTATTGTGTCCCCTCATCTCGAATGATTTCAGATGGTCGGGAGGGTCTCGAGGGACCACCGCGGCAGCACGTCGCTGACCGACTGGTCTTGCTGGCCGTGCAACAGCCGCAAGGCGCCCGCGTAGGCGATCATCACCCCATTGTCGGTGCAGTATTCCAGCGCGGGGACGTAAAGCCGCGCGTTGCGCGCGCGCGTGGCTTTGTCCAGCGCATCGCGCAATAGCCGGTTTGCCCCTACACCCCCGGCTATGACGAGACCCTGGTAACCAGTCTCCTTGAGCGCGCGCATGCATTTGACGCGCAGCGTGTCGACCACGGCCTGCTGAAACGCGTGCGCAATTTCGGCGCGCAGGTCGTCATCCAGCGGCTCGTTTTGCCTGACGATGTTAAGTGCCGCGGTCTTCAGCCCGCTGAAGCTGAATTCCAGCCCGGGCCGGTTGATCATCGGGCGTGGGAATTCGAACCGCGACCGCGTTACCGAATCCGCGAGCCGCGCCAGCTCGGGCCCGCCCGGGTAGGGTAATCCCAGCAGTTTAGCGGTCTTGTCGAAGGCTTCGCCGACCGCGTCGTCCAGGGTCTCGCCGAGTATCCGGTAATCGCCGAGCGCCCTGACCTCCACCAGCATGGTATGCCCGCCTGACACCAGCAGCGCGACGAACGGCAGCAGCGGCTTTTCGTCGGCCAGCATCGGCGCCAGCAAATGGCCCTCCATGTGATGCACCCCGAGCACAGGTTTGTCGAGCGCCCAGGCCAGACCGCGGGCCAGGTTGGCGCCGACCATCAAAGCACCGACCAGTCCCGGGCCCCGGGTATAGGCAAAGGCATCGATAGCGTCGATCGAGCCGACCTCGGCGAGGATCTCGCCTAGCATCGGCGCGGCCTTGACGACATGATCGCGCGAGGCCAGTTCGGGCACCACGCCGCCATATTCGCGATGCTTCTCGATCTGCGAATACAGGCGCTGCCAAATCCGTCCGCTTTCGCTGTCGTAAACCGCGATGCCGGTCTCGTCGCAGGAACTCTCAATCCCCAATACTTTCATAAAAAACAGGACTTTAATTTATGGAATGCGATTGATATTTGGTGCTGCCTCCTTATAATTGGCCGGCTCTTGAAGAGGGCCGCGAAAGCAGGCGCCAAAATTCACAACCTGGACCAACAAATATGCCATCAGTCAAAGTAAAGGACAACGAGCCATTTGATTTCGCGCTGCGCCGTTTCAAGCGCTCCTGCGAAAAAGCGGGGATCCTGACCGAAACTCGTCGTCGCCAGCACTACGAAAAACCCACCGCCGTGCGCAAGCGCAAATCGGCCGCCGCCGTCAAACGCAACTTCAAGCGCATCTCCAAAGACTTCGGCACTCGCAGACGCCTCTATTAAGCAATCCGATGCCGGAAACCCTGAAGTCCAGGCTACAGTCCGATATGAAGTCATCGATGAAAAGCGGTGACAAGGGGCGTCTCGGCGTCATCCGGCTGATGCTCTCGGCCATCAAGCAGGTCGAAGTCGACGAGCGCATCGAGCTCGACGACGACCGCATCATCGCTGTGCTCGACAGGATGGCCAAGCAACGCCGCGAATCGATCTCCCAGTTCGACAGCGCGGGTCGCGACGACCTGACCGCGATCGAGCAGGCCGAACTCGAAATCATCCAGCAATACATGCCCGCGGCGCTATCCGAGGCAGAAATTAACGAACTCGTCGAACAATCGATTGCATCGACCGGCGCCGCCTCGATCAAGGACATGGGCAAGGTAATGGGCCTGCTCAAGCCGAAGCTGCAGGGACGCGCCGACATGGGCAAGGTAAGCCAGCTTATCAAATCGCGGCTTTCCGCCTAGGGAGCCCGGTTCATGCCGAACGTTTTCCAGTTTCTGGAATTACAGCGCAGCGACCCCGGTAAAAAACCGGCTTTCGTGCGCGTCAACGAATTCGGCGAAATCTACGGAGATTACGAACAGCAGGAAGCCGCCGAGCAGGCCGGGCGCTGCATCGAGTGCGGCAATCCCTACTGCGAGTGGAAGTGCCCGGTTCATAATTACATCCCGAACTGGTTGAAGCTGATTGCCGAAGGCAACCTGCTCGAAGCCGTGGAAATGTCGCACAAGACCAACAGCCTCCCCGAGGTGTGCGGGCGCATCTGCCCGCAGGACCGGCTGTGCGAGGGCGCCTGCACGCTCAACACGGGCTTTGGCGCGGTTTCGATAGGGTCGGTGGAAAAATATATCACCGACAAGGCTATCGAGCAGGGCTGGGCGCCCGATCTTTCGCAGGTCGTCGCCACCGGTAAATCGGCCGCCATCGTCGGCGCCGGTCCGGCCGGAATCGCCTGCGCCGACGTGCTGACGCGCAACGGCGTCGCCTGCGTGGTCTACGACAGGTACCCGGAAATCGGCGGCCTGCTGACCTTCGGTATCCCGCCTTTCAAACTCGAGAAGGAAGTCGTCCTGCGACGCCGCAAGATGTTCGAAGACATGGGCATCGAATTTCGCCTCAACACCGAGATTGGCAGGGATATCGAATTCAGCCAGCTGGTCGCCGACTACGATTCGGTTTTCCTCGGTATGGGCACCTACACGTCGATGCAGGGTGATTTCTCCGGCGAGGACAAGCGCGGAGTCTACAAGGCTCTACCTTATCTCGTGGCCAACATCCACAACCAGATGGACTTCGGCGGCGACAAGCCCGAATTCATCGATTTCAGGGATAAAAAGGTAGTCGTACTCGGTGGCGGCGATACCGCGATGGACTGCGTCCGCACCGCGATACGACAGGGTGCGGAAAGCGTCACCTGCGCCTATCGCCGGGACCAGGCGAACATGCCGGGCTCGATGCGGGAAGTCGAAAACGCCAAAGAAGAAGGCATCGAGTTCCTGTTCAATCGCCAACCGGTCGAAATTGTCGGTGACGGCGCGGCCGTGGGTATCAAGCTGGTATCGACCCGGCTCGGCGACCCCGACGAACAGGGCAGGCGCCGCCCCGAGCTGATGCCGGGATCGGAAGAAATTTTAGCGGCCGACGCGGTCGTGATCGCGTTTGGCTTTCGCCCCGATCCGGCGCCGTGGTTCAGCGATCATACGATAGAAACGGATGACAGCGGCCGCGTTATTGCTCCCGCGCATGCCGAGTTCCCGTTCCAGACCAGCAACCCGAAAGTATTCGCCGGTGGCGACATGGTGCGCGGTTCGGACCTGGTCGTAACGGCGATCTACGAGGGACGCCAGGCGGCCGAAGGCATTCTCGATTACCTGGAGGTATGATGGTCTTCCCAACGCTCAAGAACGACCGGCTTGTCAAGGCACTGCTGCGGCAGCCAACCGATACCACGCCGGTCTGGATCATGCGCCAGGCCGGACGTTACCTGCCCGAATACCGCGAAACCCGCAAGCGGGCCGGCAGCTTTCTCGATCTGTGCAAGAACAAGGAACTTGCCTGCGAGGTGACCCTGCAGCCGCTGCGACGTTTTGCGCTCGATGCCGCAATCCTGTTCTCCGACATCCTGACCATCCCTGACGCGATGGGCCTGGGGCTTTATTTCGCCGAGGGCGAAGGCCCCAGGTTCGAGCGCCCGTTGCGCAGCGCCGACGCGATCCAGCGACTCGGCGTTCCGGACCCGCACGACAGTCTGCGCTACGTCACCGATGCGGTCAGCCTGATTCGGCAGGAACTCGACGGACAGGTGCCGCTGATCGGCTTCAGCGGCAGCCCGTGGACGCTTTCCACTTATATGGTCGAGGGCGGCAGCTCGAAGGAGTATCGGTTCGTCAAAGGTATGATGTACGAAAACCCGGCGGCCTTGCATCAGTTGCTCGACAAGCTGGCGCAGGCCGTGATCGCATACCTGAACGCACAAATCGAAGCAGGCGCGCAGGCGGTGATGGTGTTCGATACCTGGGGTGGCGTGCTGACCCCGCAGACCTATCGCGACTTTTCGCTCCAGTACATGCGGCAAATCGTCGCCGGTCTGAAACGCGAACACGAGGGCCAGACGATCCCGGTAACCCTGTTCACCAAGGGCGGCGCGCAATGGCTCGAGGCGATCGCCGACAGCGGCTGCAATGCGGTCGGGCTCGACTGGACGATCGATATCGACGAGGCGCGCGCGCGCATCGGCGACCGGGTCGCGCTGCAGGGCAATCTCGATCCCTGCATGCTCTACGCCGACCGCGAAACCATCCGCGCCAGCGCAAAAGACATCATCACCCGTTTCGGCAACCATCCAGGGCACGTCTTCAACCTCGGGCATGGCATTCGCCAGACGGTCGATCCCGAACACCTCGGCGTGCTGATCGATGCCGTCCACGAGTACGGTTACGAAATCCGCCAGTAACGCGCACAGCGCGTCGTCCCCGTAAATACGCAGCACCTAATCCCGGCGAAAGCCTGCACGGCCCGGCCGGGATCGAGTTAAAAACCGCACGCAGCGCCCACCACGACGACGCGATTAATCAACTGCAACGCGAACACCAGGCCCACGCGGGGGGGGGGGGCGTTAATCAAGGTCAG
>Ga0224512_10001508_pt1 | contig 22410 bp, 19 predicted proteins | sample SF_May12_sed_USG_4_FD_169103 | JGI IMG/M metagenome (GOLD analysis project Ga0224512, IMG submission 169103) | Sediment microbial communities from San Francisco Bay, California, United States - SF_May12_sed_USGS_13 | ecosystem: Environmental > Aquatic > Marine > Sediment | place: USA... | reverse complement strand
GCCGCGACTTCCGCCCCCCAGAGCGCCGATTCCGGATCGACGCCGCGTTCGAAGCGGTAGCGCGCATCCGACTCGATGCCGAGCTTGCGTCCGGTGGCCGCGGTGCGCACCGTATCGAAGAGCGCCACCTCCAGAAACACCTCGGTGGTCTCCACGGTGCAGCCCGAACGCTCGCCGCCCATGACGCCGCCAATGCCGTGCACCGCCGTTCGGTCGGCGATCACGGTCATCTCGGCGTCGAGCGTGTAGTCCTTGCCGTCGAGCGCCAGCACGCTTTCGCCATCCTTGGCCATGCGCATTGTCAGCGCGCCGCCCACATTCTTGTCTTGGCCAAGATCGAGCTTGGCCGCATCGAAGACGTGCAGCGGCCGGCCGAGATCGTAGGTGACGAAGTTGGTGATATCGACGAGGGCGGATATGGGCCGCAAGCCGATCGCGAGCAGCCGGTCCTGCAGCCATTGCGGGCTTGGGCCGTTCTTGAGGCCGCGGAAGTGCCGGCCAACGACCATCGGGCAGGCATCGGCCTTGTCCGTGGGCAGGTCGATGACCCATTTGATCGGGCTGTCGTAAGCGCCCTTGACCGGCGTCGCATCGAAGGGGATCAGCTTGCCGACCTTGGCGGCGGCAAGGTCGCGCGCGACGCCGTGCACGCCCAGACAGTCCTGGCGGTTGGGGGTGATGGCGATCTCGATCATCGGATCGTCGAGGCTCATCAATGCCGCGAAAGGCTGGCCCACCGGCGCGTCCTCGGGCAGATCGATGATGCCCTCGTGCTCGTCGGAGATGCCCATCTCGCGTTCGGAGCAGAGCATGCCGTTGGATGCCTCGCCGCGGATCTTGGCGGCCTTGAGGGTGGTGTCGATGCCCGGAATGTAGGTGCCGGCTGGGGCGAAAACGCCCTTCATGCCCTGGCGCGCATTCGGCGCGCCGCAGACCACCTGCACCGTCTCGGTGCCGTTATCGACCATGCAGAGCTTGAGCCGGTCGGCGTTGGGGTGCTGGCGCGCTTCGACGACATAGCCGACGACAAACGCTTCCAGCCCCTTGGCGCGGTCGGCAATCTCCTCGACCTCGAGGCCGAGCATGGTCAGCCGCTCGGCGATCTCCGTCAGCGGCGCGTCGGTCTCAAGATGCTGCTTCAGCCAATTGAGCGTGAACTTCATGAGGGATCGGCCATCCAGTCTTCAAAGCGAGCGTTTATGTCCCAGATCGCGCGCGCCGGGGCAAGCCCGCGCAAGCCTCGATGGTCCTCGGTAGCTTGGGACTGCGCTCAGATCGCATAGATCCCCGCCGCGCCGGTGACCAGTCGGCGCAGCGCCGTGTGGGTATCGCTGGCCGGGCTGGCGCGGCTGGCCACCCGGCGTTTTGCCCGGTTAAGGCGCTCCAGAAAGGCTCGGTGCCGATTGGCCCGTTGACGGCGGATGTCGTAGGGGCAGTCGAGCAGGACGTCGGCGGTGCTGGCCCAATCGAAGTAGATCCAGTTGACCGGCTCGACCCGCGTGCGGCCCAGCAGGTAGATTCGGTCCAGTTCGCGGAAGACCAGGGTCGGCAGGATGTTCTCCACGGCGCGCAGGACCCGCAAGCCCTCGGCTTCCACCGGCGTGCCGGTGAAGATGCCAAAGCGGATCAGGTTCAAGAGCAGCAGCGGCACGTCGACCTGCACTTCGGAGACGTAAGTGTCGTAGACCCAGTGACCACCGCGAACGCGCAAATGCACCGGCGCGCCGGTTCCCGGGCTCAGCGCCCGGAAGATCGCTGCCAGCGCGCGCGGCGACATGTCGTAGGCCGTGGTGCAGATGAGCTGGGCCAAGGCGGCGAGTTCAAGATCGGGCTGGCGGGCGCCGCCCGCGAACCGATTGGCGCGCAGAAGCATCTGCCCTTCATGCGAAGACAGCGTCTCCTCCAACCGCAAGCCGGAGGTAAGCACCCAGTCAGCGATGTCGGAGATGTTCCAGAAGTCATAGAGCATCTCGTAGCCGCGCCGGGCGATGAAGGCGCGAATGGCCGGGCGAAACTCGGCTGCGACCGGCCCGTTTCCCTGACCCTTTACCTGAATCACCCGGCCGTCGGGGTCGACCTCGATGGTGGCATGCGAGGCGCCGGTGCGGTCGCGTACCGAGTAGATCTCGCATTCCTCCAGACGCAGCGCGTCAGCATAGTCGGCGACGCAGTGGTTCATCGCCGTGCCTTCGCGCACGAGGTTCTCCGGCATCGTGAGTTGGACGACCGAGACGGAGCGGCCATGGCGGAAGACCGGAATGGCACCGGGCTCCTGCCTCGGCCTGCGCGTGATCGGGCGTTCGCGGCGCGCTTTCCTGGCATCGCCCACGGCCTGGCGGTAACCGATGCGCTTGATATTGCGCGGGCGCGGCCGGTCGAGCAGCCCGTCGAGATGCTCGATCGTGCGGCGCACGGTTTTGGCGAGCGGTCCGTCGAGGCGGAGGAAAACGACCCGGTCGCCGCGGTCGAGCGCCGCCGCGCACCAGTCTGGGACGGGCCCGTCGAGCGGCCGGGGTTCGTGCCAGTCGGGCGCGTTCCGCTCGGCCAGAACGATCAGTCCCGTCGCCTTCTCGCGCACGACTTCGTAGACCCGCTCGTGCTCACGCAGGATATGGCGCCGCGCGGTACCTTTCAGCCAGTCGCGCACGGCGTCGTGCGCGGCGAGATCGCCGAGATTGGCGAGAAACTCGTCGAGCGCATCGACATTGAGGGCGTTGCGGGCGGGCATAGCGTATATTGGGGCGTGGCGCGATCGGGTAGGGCAGACAGGACAGGATATGGGGTCGGTGGCCGAGGCATGCCGCGAATTTCGTGGATAACCGGTTTCTTGGATGTGAGGGGCACGGGTTGTGTTCGTAGGGGCGGGTTTCAAACCCGCCCTTACGTCAATTGGGGTACTGGTGAGACCGGCCGCGATCCGCGCTAGAGTGCGAGCCCGCCGGTGAGGCTGGGGACTTCGAGCGGCACGAAGCCGTAATGCTTCAGCCAGCGCAGATCAGCGTCGAAGAAGGTGCGCAGATCGGGGATGCCGTATTTCAGCATGGCGATGCGCTCGGTGCCCATGCCGAAGGCAAAGCCCTGATACTTCTCCGGATCGATCCCGCAATTGGCCAGCACCTTGGGGTGCACCATGCCGCAGCCGAGGATCTCCAGCCAATCGTCGCCGGCGCCGATCTTGATGCCGTCGCGGGTGTGGCTGCAGCCGATATCGAGCTCCGCCGAGGGCTCGGTGAAGGGGAAATGCGAAGGCCGGAAGCGTACCGGCACGTCGTCGACCTCGAAATAGGCGCGGCAGAACTCGATAAGGCAGCCCTTGAGGTGGCCCATATGGGTCTTCTCGTCGACCACCAGCCCCTCGAACTGATGGAACATCGGCGTGTGCGTCATATCGCTGTCGCAGCGGTATGTTCGGCCCGGCACGAGGATGCGGATCGGCGGCCCGACCTCTTCCATGGTGCGGACCTGCACGGGCGAGGTGTGGGTGCGCAGCAGCCAGCCGCCGGATTCTTTATCTTCGCCGCTCAAGACGGCCGCCCCACCAACCCCGCCTTGAGCGGCGATTTCATCCGCATCGGTGCCGGCCAGATAGAACGTGTCGTGCATCTGGCGCGCGGGATGGTCGGGCGGGATGTTGAGCGCGGTGAAGTTGTACCAGTCCTTCTCGATGTCCGGACCTTCGGCGACGGTGAAGCCCATCTCGCCGAAGATCGAGACGACCTCGTCGATGGTCTGACTGATCGGGTGGATGCGCCCCTGCTGTTCCGGACGCACCGGCAGGGTGATGTCGATCCGCTCGGTGGCGAGCCGCTGGTCGAGTTCGGCGTCTTCGAGCGCGGCCTTGCGCGCCTCTATGGCCTCGGCGACCTCGCCGCGCAGCGCGTTGAGCGCCTGGCCCGCCGCCTTGCGCGCCTCGGCCTCCATCGCGCCGAGACCTTTCATGCGCTCGGTGATGGCGCCCTTCTTGCCGAGCGCGCGCACGCGGACCTCTTCCAGCGCGGCAAGATCAGCCGCGCCGCTCGCCGCCGCGGTGAGCTCGTCTTTCAGCGTTGAAAGGTCGTCGCCCATGGCCCCAATTCCAGCGCCGGCGCGCCCGGCAGCCCGGTGCGCGCTACTTCAGCGCCGCTTGCGCCTGGTCGACCACGGCCTTGAACGCGGCCGGATCGGTCGCGGCCATGTCGGCGAGCACCTTGCGATCGAGCTCGATGCCGGCCTTGGTCACCCCGTTCATGAACTGCGAATAGGTCAGCCCATGCTCGCGGGCGCCGGCATTGATGCGCTGGATCCACAGGGCGCGGAAAGTGCGCTTGCGGTTGCGGCGGTCGCGATAGGCGTATTGCAGCCCCTTCTCGACCTTCTCCTTGGCGACCGTGTAGACGTTGTTGTTGCGGCCCCGATAGCCCTTGGCGGCCTTGAGGACCTTCTTGTGGCGGGCGTGCGTGGTGACGCCGCGTTTGACGCGTGCCATGTCTCAAGCCCCCTAGCGATACGGCATGTAGGAGCGGACGGTCTTGGCGTCCGAGGCCGACATGATTTCAAGGCCACGGGTCTTGCGCTTCATGCTCTTGGAGCGCTTGCGCAGGTTATGGCGTTTCTTGGCGGCGCTCATCTTGACCTTGCCGGTGCCGGTGAAGAAGAAACGCTTCTTGGCACTCGACTTCGTCTTCATCTTGGGCATTTTGCGTTCCTATCTGAGATTGTATGCGTGATCTGGTGACGCTTCGAGGCGGCTGGGCATGCCCTTCAGGCCGCGCCGCCCGGCGAAGGCAGGGATATAGCGACGCAGGCCCCGGAAATCAACGGGGCCGTGCCCAGTTCCCTCACACCACACGGTCCGGGCAGTCCTTCCCAGCGAAGAAGGCATCGAGGTTGTCGCAGGCCCTGAAGCCCATCGCCTCGCGGGTCTCCAGCGTGGCGCTGCCGGCATGGGGCATCAGAAAGGTGTTCTTGAGCTCCGCGAAGGCGGGATCGATGGCAGGCTCGTTCTCGTAGACGTCGAGCCCCGCCGCCCTCAGCCGACCCGAGCGCAGAGCGGAAATAAGCGCACCGGTCTCGACGATATTGCCGCGCGCGGTGTTCACCAGGATGGCGCCCTGCGGCAGGCGCTCGATCGCGGCGGCGTCGATCAGGTGGTTCGTTTCCGGCGTTGCCGGGCAGTTGACCGAGAGCACATCGGATACCGCCAGCAAGTCCGCCAACGTCGCATGATAGGTGGCGCCGGCTTCGAGCGCCGGGTCGAGGCGCGAGCGGTTGTGGTAGTGGATCTCCATGCCGAACCCGCGGGCGCGCGTGGCCACGCCGCGGCCGATGCTGCCCATGCCGAGGATGCCCAGGCGCTTGCCGTTCAGCTGCGTGCCGAGCATGAAGGTTGGGCTGAAGGCATCCCAGGCGCCGCTGCGCACCAGCGCCTCGCCCTCGCTCGCGCGCCGGGCGGCGCCCAGCATCACCAGCATCGCGATCTCGGCCGTGGCGTCGGACAGCACGTCCGGCGTGTTGGTGATCACCAGCCCCCGCGCCTTGGCGGCGGGAAGATCGACATGGTCGACGCCGACCGAATAACAGGCGACGATCTTCACGGGCTCGGGCAGGCGCGCGATGACCTCGGCGGAAAAGCGTTCGGTAGGGCAGGGCAGGATCGCCGTCGCGCCCTCGGCCGCGGCGATCAGCTCGTCGGGGCCCAGCAGTTTGTCCTCGGCGTTGAGGCGGGCGTCGAAGTCGCGGGTGAGGCGTGCTTCGACGCGCTCGGGCAGGCGCCGGGTCACCAGGACTGTGGGTTTGCTCGCTGACATGGCGTTTGGGTTCCGTTTGGGAATGGGGCTCGGCGGGCACGCGCCAGTAGGTAGGGGAGCACGCGCGCAAATTGGCGGCATCGGCCCGCTTCGGCAAGTTCCGAACAAACCAACCCCTCGCGCCAGCTTCGCCCCGGCGGCGTACGTTATCGGCAGTGGTCGAGAAGGTTCGGGTCAGGCGGGCATTCCGAACGCGCTAAGGCGCGTCCGCCCGCGCGCTCATCTGGGCGCCATGACCATCGTCATCTGGCGGCCTTCCATCTTCGGAAACTGCTCGACCTTGGCGATCTCGTCCAGGTCGTCCCTGACCCGTTCGAGCACCTTCATGCCGAGATCCTGATGGACCATTTCGCGGCCGCGAAAGCGCAAGGTGACCTTGACCTTGTCGCCGTCGTCGAGGAAGCGGTTGATGGAGCGCATCTTGACGTCATAGTCGTGATCGTCGATGCCGGGACGCATCTTGATCTCCTTGACGTCGATGGTGCGCTGCTTCTTGCGCGCCTCGGCCTTCTTCTTCTGGTTTTCGTATTTGAGCTTGCCGTAATCGATGATCTTGCAGACCGGCGGGTTCGCGCCTGGCGATACCTCCACCAAATCCAAGCCTGCTTCGTCGGCCATCTCTCTGGCCGTCTCGGTCGGCACTACCCCATGGTTCTCACCTTCGGCGTCGATCAAGCGAACGTCTACCGTGGTGATCTGCTCATTGACGCGCGGGCCCTCTCGGACCGGCGGCGTGATGTCACGTCTTAGTCTGGCTATCTAATTCACTCCTTTGTCGTTCTTGCCAATCCGGCCGCGCCTTTGCATTCATTCAATGACCCGACGCACGGCCGGAACCTACCTCTCCCGCCCGCGGGCCGGTCTCCGCCAGCCTCCGCACGTGGGATGCGATCAAAGCGGCACCGGGGGCGCTGCTTCGGATTTCAGTGTATCGACGGCTTGGTCGAGCGCAAGCACTTCTTGCTTTTCCTGGCCCAATCGGCGGACCGTCACCGCGTTTTCCTGCGCCTCGCGCTTGCCGAGCACGAGCATCACCGGGACCTTGGCGAGGCTGTGCTCGCGGACCTTATAGTTAATCTTTTCGTTGCGCAGATCACCGACCGCGCGCAGCCCGGCGGCCTCCAGCTTGGCGACGACCTTTTCGGCATAGGCGTCGGCATCGGAGGTGATGGTGGCGACCACGATCTGCGTCGGCGCCAGCCACAGCGGGAAGCGCCCGGCGTAGTGCTCGATCATCACGCCGATGAAGCGCTCGAACGAGCCCAGGATCGCCCGGTGCAGCATCACCGGCCGGTGGGCTTCGCCGTCCTCGCCGATATATCTGGCGTCGAGCCGCTCGGGCAGCACGAAATCGACTTGCAGCGTGCCGCACTGCCAGTCGCGCCCGATCGCATCGCGCAACACGAACTCGAGCTTGGGCCCATAGAACGCGCCCTCGCCGGGGTTCATCTCGTAGGGTAGCCCGGAATGCTCAATCGCCTCCTTGAGCGCCGCCTCGGCGCGGTCCCAGGTTTCATCGTCACCGGCGCGCACCTCGGGCCGGTCGGCGAACTTGATGACCACGTCCATAAAGCCGAAGTCGCGGTAGATGCTCATCAAAAGGTCGCAGAAATCCTTCGACTCCGAATTGATCTGATCCTCGGTACAGAAAATATGCGCATCGTCCTGGGTGAAGGCGCGCACGCGCAGGATGCCGTGGATGGCGCCCGAAGGCTCGTTGCGGTGGCAGGAGCCGAACTCGGCCATGCGCAGGGGCAGATCGCGGTAGGACTTGATGCCCTGGCGGAAGATCTGAACGTGGCCCGGGCAGTTCATCGGCTTGAGGGCGAGCATCTTGTCGTGCTCGTCCTCGGCCGTGAACATATGCTCGCCGAATTTCTCCCAATGCCCGGATTTCTCCCACAGCGTGCGATCGATGAGTTGCGGCGTTTTGACCTCGACATAGCCCGCGCCTTCCAGGCGGGCGCGCATATAGTTCTCGCAGACCCGGTAGAGCGTCCAGCCTTGCGGGTGCCAGAAGACCGAGCCGACCGCCTCCTCTTGCAGGTGGAAGAGGTCCATCTCGCGGCCGAGCTTTCGGTGATCGCGTCTTTCGGCTTCCTCCAGGCGATGGAGGTAGTCGGCGAGTTCCTTCTTATCGCGCCAGATGGTGCCGTAGATGCGCTGAAGCTGCGGGTTGTTCGGGTCGCCCCGCCAATACGCGCCGGCCACCTTGGTGAGCTTGAATGCCTTTGGCAGCCTACCCGTTGAGGGCAGGTGCGGGCCCGTGCACAGGTCGAGCCAATCGCCCTGCCGGTAGATCGAGATATCCTCGTCCTCGGGCAGCTCGCCGACCCACTCGGCCTTGAACCGCTCGCCAGCCTCATTGAAAAGCGCGACGGCATCCTCGCGCTCCCAGACCTCGCGCGTGACCACCTCGTTGCGATCGACGATCTCGGCCATCTTGGCCTCGATCGCTTCGAAGTCGTCGGGCGTGAAAGGCGCGTTGCGATGGAAGTCGTAGTAGAAGCCGTCCTCGATCGCCGGACCGAAAGTGATCTGCGTGCCCGGCCAGAGCTCCTGCACTGCCTCGGCGAGAATGTGCGCAGCATCGTGGCGGATGAGCTCCAGCGCGTCCTCGTCCTTCATCGTGATGATGGCAACCGTGGCGTCACGGTCGATCGTCGTCGCCAGGTCCTTCACCTTACCGTCGAGCTTGATCGCAAGTGCTGCCTTGGCGAGCCCGGGTCCGATATCGGCGGCAAGCTCCGCGCCCGTGACGGCGGCATCGAAGCGGCGCACGCTGCCGTCGGGCAGAGTGATTGCAACTGCGTTCTTCGTCTTGGCCGCTTGCGCGTTCGCCATGGTCCTCAACACTCGGGTCTTCGAGACTTGCTGCGTCAACGGGCGAACACCCGCGCGCATGCTCGGTTTATGCGATGCCCATATTTAAGACGGCGTTAACTGTAATGCCAGTGCGGCACCGCTGGAAAAGGCTGCCGGGGTCAAACGATCGCCGCGGCTTCAGCCACCGCGGCCCACACCGTGTTGACATCGAGCGCTGCGAGATCGTCTTCGCGCAGTACCGCAACGGGTACCGCGCGTTCCGGCGCCCGTGGTGCTGTGCGAGCGGGATCGGAGGCGCCTGAGAACAACACCACGCTCGGGCAGCAGGCCAGGGCGATGAGGTGCATCGGTCCCGTGTCGTTGCCGAGCGCGACCTTGGCACCGCGCGCCAGCACGGCGATGTCCTGAAAGTCCGTTTGTCCGGTAAGGTCGCATGCCGGCGCGCAAGCTGCGGTAATCTCCACACCCAGCGCCACCTCAGGTTTGCCGCCGATCACCACCGGCTGCAGGCCGCGCGCGGCCAGGCGGCTGGCAATGTCGACAAAATAACTGAGCGGCCAGCGCTTTTCCGGGCGATGCGGTGCGCCGCCGGGCACGATCAGAGCGTAAGGCGGCTCGAGGTCAAAACGTTCGAGGTCGGCCTGCGCCCAGGACAGATCGGCAAGTGGCACGTGGGCAATACCGGCGAGACGAAGCTGCTCGCGCTGGCGCTCGATGGTGTGGATTTGGTTCCGCTCGGGGTTGGTGTCGGGATGCGAGGCGCCGGGTGCGATGCCCGACCATTCCGGGCGCCTGCCGGGGCCCCAGGGACCCCCAAGACCTAGGAGGCGGAAGTAAGCACCGCTGCGGTCGGAGGTCTGGAGATCGTAGACGCGGGCAAAGTGGCCGCCGCGCAGCTTTGACCGCAGCGCCAGCCAGCGGCCGATCTGCCACATGGTCGGCCGTTCATCGACCCAGACATCATCGAAGGCGCCGCAGGCCCTCGCCAGATCGGCGTAGGGCGCGCTCGTCAACAGCGTGATGTGGGCTGTTTCATGATGTTTGCGGATGGCCGCGAAGGGGCCGAGCGAAAGCACGAAGTCGCCCAGCGCGCCGAGACGGATCACGAGAATGCGTTCGGTTGCCGATTGCTCGGCGCGGGGATTGGCAGCGGCGCGCGTACCGCCACCGGGGCCTGTTTCGCTCATCGAGGCCCACGTCCGGCCTCGGCGGCAACCTCGCGATAAAGCGCGAGCGTCGCCTCGCACATCGCAGCGCGGGAGAAATTGCCGCGCACCTGCTCGATCGCGGCAGCGCTCATCTGCTCGCGTTTGGCCTTGTCGAGGGTGACCGCGCGCTCGATCGCGGCGGCCAGGGCGTCGACATCGCCTGGCGGCACCAGCCACCCGGTCTCGCCCTCGATCACCTGCTCCTGCGCGCCGCCATGGTCGGTTGCGATCACTGGGCGGCCCATCGCGCCCGCCTCGGCAATGATCCGTCCGAAGGCTTCGGGATCGGTGGAAGCTGAGACCACGACGTCGGCCAGCATGAGCGCCGCCGGCATGTCGGATGTCTGCTCGACCAACCGCAGCACGCCGCCGAGGTCCTTGTCGCGGATCTGGTCTTCCAGTTCTTCGCGATAGGCGACGCGGCCCTGGTCGGAGCCCAGCATCACCGCACAGATATCCTTGCGGCCAAGCCGGGCGATCGCGTCGATGAAGACCTGCTGACCCTTCCAGCGCGTCAGGCGGCCGGGCAGCATGACCACCGGCACGCCATCGGGAAGGCGCCAATTCTGCGCCATCGGGATGAAGCGGCCGGGGGCGACCGCCTTGGGATCGAAGATGTCGAGGTCGACGCCGCGGTGGATCACCACCAACTTGGCGGGATCGAGGCCATAGGTGTTGCGCACATGATTGGCGATAAACTGGGAGATCGCGATCGTGCGCACACCCCTGGTCATCACGCGATTGTACCAACGCTTCAGCGCGTTTTGCGCGCCGTAGGTGCCATGGAAGGTGGTCACGAACGGTCGCCCGGTGCGCCTGGCGGCAATATAGGCGCTCCAGGCCGGCGCGCGCGATCGAGCATGCACGATGTCGACGTTGTGTTCCTCAATGATCGACTGCAGCCGCCGAATATTCCGCACCATCACGAACACGTTCTTGCTGTGTGTCGGCAAGGTGAAGTGCACCGCCCCGGCCCGCGAAAGCGCGGTCTCCATTGGCCCGCCCGCCGACGCAACAATGGCGCGCGCGCCGGCTGCTGCGAGCGCCTGGGCGATATCGATGGTGCCGCGTTCGACGCCGCCGGTGACGAGTTCCGGGACAACCTGCAGCACCGTGGGCGGCGCGTCCGCCGCGCCGGCGGACTTGGCGGCAGCGGTGTCGCCCACTGTCTTGCCAGTCTCGGAGATAGATGATTTGTTCATGCCACTTTCTTGCGAACCGCCTTCGAGCGACCCGCCTCATGCCCGACGAGCCATCCGCCGCGCCGCCCGAATTTTTCGATCGTCCGGACGGCGCGAGAATCGCCTACCACAGAAGCGAGGGCAAGGGGCCATGTGTCGTCTTCTTGCCGGGCTTTCGCTCCGACATGACCGGCGGCAAGGCGCTCGCGCTTGAAGCGCTCTGCAATAAGCGGGGCCAGGCCTTCCTGCGGTTCGACTACACCGGCCATGGCGCCTCGTCCGGAGAGTTCACCGACGGGTCGATCGGCGACTGGTCGCGCGATGCGATCGGCGCGATTGAAGAACTGACCGGTGGTCCGTTGGTTCTCGTGGGTTCGAGCATGGGCGGCTGGATCATGCTGCTTGCCGCACTGGCGTTGAAGTCGCGTATTGCCGGGCTGGTTGGCATTGCTGCGGCGCCCGACTTCACCGAGGCCCTTATGTGGAAGAACATGGCGCCCGAGCTGCGCACCGAGCTGATCGACAAGGGCGTGATCTATCAGCCGTCCGATTACGATCCAGAGCCGACGCCGATCACGATGCGCATGATCGAGGACGGCCGCAAGCATCTGGTGCTCGGCGGGCCGATCGCGCTCGACTGCCCGGTGCGCCTCATACATGGCCAGCGGGATTTCGATGTGCCCTGGCAATGGTCGGAGCGGATCGCCGATGCGCTGAGCTCGGAGGATGTCGAAATCACCTACGTGAAGGCAGGCGACCACCGACTCTCCGAGCCGAACGATCTCGACCGGCTCTGCCGCGTTGTCGCCGGGCTGCTCGACGAGATCGAGACGAGCTAGGCGCCCTCTCCTGCCTCATAAAGCGCGCGCAGTCCGGCCTCGAAGTCGGGATAGGTCAGGCGCACGCCGAGCTCTTGCTTGATGCGCTCGTTGCGCACACGGCGATTGTCGGCGTAGAAGCTCGCCGCCATCGCCGAGAGTTCGGCTTTGTCGAACGGCACCAGCGGCGGCGGCTCGACCCCCAGCAGACCTGCGGCAAACGTAACGACATCGGGTCCGGGTGCCGGCCGGTCGTCGCAAAGATTATAGATCGCGCCGGGATTGGGCCGCGCCATCGACGCGGCGAGGGCGGCCGCGATGTCGGCGACATGAATGCGCGAGAACATATGCCCCGGCTTGTCGGTGCGCCGGGCGGCGCCGGCGCGCAACTGCGCCAGTGCGTTGCGGCCGGGCCCATAAATCCCCGCGATCCGAAAAACGTGAACCGGCGCCGCGCCGTCGCGGAGCGCCAGCCAGGCGCGCTCCGCCACCGCTCGTCGTTCACCGCGCGGTCCGCTCGGTTGCGCCGGCGCGCGCTCGTCGACCCAGGCCCCGCCGGTATCGCCGTAGACGCCGGTTGTGGAGAGGTAGCCGATCCACGTAGCACCACTGTTCGCAATCGCATCTCCATGCGTGGCCAATACGGGGTCGCCGGAAGCGTCGGGCGGCACAGAACTCAAGATGTGCGTTGCCTGGCCCAACGCGCCGAGCCCGGCAGCGTTCAGCGGCAGCTTGTTATCGAACCGGTAGGCTGCGATCCTCGAATGCGCGAGCGCGGTAACGCCCTCCTCGCTGCGGCTGGTGCCGGCGACAACCCAGCGTTCGGCGCCGCCGTCTGCACCCGGAGCGGCGTTGCGCAGATGTCGCACCAGCGCACCGGCGCTGTAACCGAGGCCGAAAACGAACAGACGCCGTGCCATTTCCGCCTCATTTGCAGTGTGGAATGCGGCCGATTGCGAACGAACGCACGAACCAAGCTTCTCCCAGATAGAGCCTTGCACCCGTGCGGTCAAACGACCACGCTAACGTACCCAACCGCCTAATTGGCCAGCATGTCCCACGCCTTTCACCATCGTAGACGTCCGTGTCACGCCAGACTTTGTCGCGCCCGATTTTTCCGTGCTTGCCTGACGTTGCCGATTGGAATGGCGCTTGCGGTGAAGATCGGAATAGCAAGCCTCGTCGCCGCGACGCCGGTCCACGCTGCCGCCAGCCCGTTCGCCGGCGACGCTGCGTCGAAGTTGTTCTACAAAAAATGCATGGCGCTCGCCCTGCGTGATCCGGGTCGCGCGCTTCGTGACGCGCTTGCCTTCGATGCGACCGGCGCCGCCTACGCCGCCCGCCATTGCGCCGCGACCGCCTTGTTGCGGCTCCGCCGCTATCGTCAGGCCGCGGTAATGTTCGATGGTCTGGCATCCGCCATGAAAAGGGCGCCGCGACAACTAAGGTCGCGGATTTTCCATCAGGCGGGTCTTGCTTGGCTGGGCGCCCGCGACGTAAAGCGAGCAGATGCGGCGCTGGTGCGCGCGGTCGCCCTCGATGGCCACAACCTGCACGCCCGGATCGACCGCGGCCTGCTGCGTGCCCAAACCAACCGCATGGACGAAGCGATCCACGACTTCGATGCAGTGATCACAGCGGCGCCGGACGATGATACTGCCCTTGTCCTGCGCGCTGCCACCTACCGCAAACTGAAGCGTCTCGACCGCGCGCGCGAGGATCTGGAGCGCGTCTTGAAGCGCAAGCCCGACCACGCCGATGCTTTGCTCGAACGCGGTATTCTGCGCCTGGTTCGCCGCGACCTGCCCGGGGCGCGAGCCGACTGGAAGCGCATATTGCGGATTGCGCCGCGGTCTGCGGCGGCGGTCGTCGCGCGCCGCAAGCTGGCTTCGCTCAATCGAAGATTGAAATAGAGTTTCTACGCTGCCCGTGTGCGACGACAAGGGCACAGGTTGGCCCTGCGAAATATTCGACCCTGGTCGCCGACCTGGCAAAAATCGCGGTACCGCTGGGCAAAAAATGGTTAATATTTTTCTGTGTTCTTGTTACGGTCCGCTTGCGCGGACCTCACGCCGTAGCTACGATTGAGACGCTCGCAGGGGGTTGTGGGCACGAGTGGCAAGTCAAAACAACAAGACTTATCCACACTGGGGTGGTTCACAGAGAAGAAAACCCGAAATCGTCAAATAAATAAGTGAATTAGACGAGCGATCGGGCTATTTCTCTAATAAAAATGTCGATCCGACAGCGCGTATACATAATTCGCTGCGGATTTGGGGGTGTGACGATTTCCCGGGCATTTGCCCGATCGGGGAGCATTGCGTGTCAGTAGAGTCCTATGCTGGGGACCTTTCCGTCCAGGAAGCCTGGAAGCTTCTGAGCGACGACGAAACCGCGGTGCTGGTTGATTGCCGCACTCGTCCGGAATGGGTTTTCGTTGGCATTCCAGATCTTGCAGGGCTCGGCCGTGAAGCCGTTTTTTGTGAGTGGCAAAGCTATCCGACAATGCAGATCAACGCCGAATTCGCGGCGCAGTTGCGTGCGGCAGGGGCCAGTGAGGACCGGGCAATATTGTTCATTTGCCGCTCAGGCCAGCGCTCCAAGGACGCCGCGATTGCTATGACCGGTCGGGGATTTGCCCGCTGTTACAACGTGGCGGGCGGTTTCGAGGGGCCGCCCGACGGCAAGCGGCATCGCGGCAGTGTGGGAGGCTGGAAAGCGGCCGGCCTTCCGTGGATCCAGGAATAGCGCCCGAAATCGAGCGGCACAGGGCATTGGAATAGCGCAGAGCTTATGGAGAGGTTGATGAATATCGACGACGCGGGCGAGCCGACGACAGCGATTTGGGCGCGCGTGCGCGGGCGACTGCGAAATGAGGTCGGCGATGCCGCGTTCAAAAGCTGGCTCAAGCCTCTCACTCTGCGCGAAGTGCGCGATGGCACCGTCCGCCTTATGGTCGCTACGCGGTTCATGCGTGATTGGGTGGCCGCGCATTATGGCGATCGCTTGCGCGAGCTTTGGCGCGAGGAAGACACCTCGATCCGGGCTATCGAGATTTCCGTCGACCCCAACCTCGTTGAGGCCGGCACCACTGCCGAGGACGGGCCCGTCGATCTGCGCGGGCGAAACCGTGCCGGCGGGGCGGCGGACAGTCTCGACGATGACATCTCGGCACCGCTCGACCCGCGCTTGACCTTCGAAAACTTCGTCGTCGGCAAGCCGAATGAGATGGCTCACGCGGCGGCCCAGCGCGTCGCCGATGCGCTGACGGTGCCCTTCAACCCGCTCTTCCTTTACGGCGGTGTCGGTCTTGGCAAGACGCATCTGATGCACGCAATTGCCCACCGGATCCGCAAATCCAAACCCGACAAACGCGTCATCTACCTCTCGGCGGAGAAGTTCATGTACCGGTTCATCCGGGCCATGCGCTACAAGGACACGATGGCGTTCAAGGAGCAGTTCCGCTCCGTCGATTTCCTCATGGTCGACGACATCCAGTTCTTCAGCGGCAAGGACTCCACCCAGGAAGAGTTCTTTCACACCTTCAACGCGTTGATTGATGAGAACCGCCAGGTTGTCATCTCGGCCGACAAGCCGCCCTTCGATCTGGAGCGTATGGAGGAGCGCCTGCGCTCGCGGCTCGGCTGGGGCGTGGTTGCCGACATCCACCCGACAACCTACGAGCTGCGCTTGTCGATCTTGGAATCGAAGGCTGACCAGCTTGGTGCCGCTGTGCCTTCCAAGGTGCTGGAGTTTCTCGCCCACAAGATTGTCTCCAACGTGCGCGAGCTCGAAGGCGCGCTCAACCGCATCGTCGCGCATGCTGACTTGGTTGGCCGCGAGATCAGCCTGGAGAACACCCAAGAGTTGCTGCACGACCTGCTGCGCGCCACGGACCGACACGTCACCATCGAGGAAATACAAAAGCGCGTCGCCGAGCATTATGCGATCCGCTTGTCGGACATGCATTCGGCGCGCCGCGCCCGCGCCGTTGCGCGGCCACGTCAGGTTGCAATGTATCTCGCCAAGCAACTTACCACCCGCTCGCTGCCGGAGATCGGCCGCAAGTTCGGCGGCCGCGACCACACCACGGTGATGCACGCCGTCAAGCGTATCGAGCAGCTCCGCGCAACCGATGCGGGCTTTGCCGAGGATATCGACCTGTTGCGGCGGATGCTGGAGGGCTGACGGCCGCGCAATAGGTGCGTCGTTCCTTGCGTCGAGTCCCGCCGCAACCTGCATCGGGATTGGCTGTTGACTTCGACCTGGCCGGTAACACTCGCGACTCTAACCACTATCCACGGAAGAAGAAGTAGTGGGCAGTGTAGAGCATATGTGTCATACGTAGTGATGGTACGCTACCATTCGCATTGATCGAACTTTGCCAGACGACAATCGCGCTTTCGCAGCACCGCTGGCTTCGTCGTGTGCACAATATTGGCCGGCCGCGGAGCGTCTGTTGTCGCTACCACCGGAATGGCGCATACGCCGCGATGGTGCCTTTGCGTGGCTCGACCCGACGCCGAGCTTCGAATGGTACCGGGAATTCTACAACTCCAAGTATCGCGACGATCCCACGCACGCCCAGCTGTTGCGCAATCCACGGCTCCGACAACGCAAGCGGGCTTACTTCCGCAAGCGCATCGAACGCATAGTTGGAGCGCTAGGGCGCGACCCCGCGGGTATTCTCGACGTCGGCTCGGGCGACGGAGCGTTCCTTGCCGCCGTCAAGCAGGCCGGTTTTCCTGTAACGGGCGTCGAGATCTGCGCGCGCGCCGCGGAGGCCGCCACCGCCGAAACCGGTGCGCCGGTGCTGGTTGGCGACATCGTGCACGATAACATCAAGATCCCCGCACCGGTCGACGTGGTCGTCATGCACCATGTCTTTGAGCATCTTCTGCAGCCGAACGACTATTTGCGGGCGATCCGCGCAATGTTGCAGCCGGGCGGGCTGTTCGTATTCGAGATCCCGCAGCAGTTCATCAATCCGATCGATCTCGCCTATCGCGCACTCGGCCGGCGCCGGCCATTCGACGCCTATTCGCTGCACCACCCTTATTTCTACTCAGTCGACAGCATTACCCGTCTGCTCGATGTCGCCGGATACCGGATAATTTCCTTGAGGACCTGGCTGCCGGGCCAGGTTTTTCACGTCAATAGTCGGGTTGTCGCCGCCGCGCTGCAGAGTACGTTGTGGGCCGCTGACGTGCTCGCGAAACGGGGTCATGTCATCGAAGTGATGGCCCGGCCCGAATGACGGCCGAAGAGCCGGCGCCGCATCCGACCAAGCAGGGCGCCTGGTTCGTGACATTGGCTGCGGTCGCCCTGGCGGTTGCTTTTCAGATCCAGGCTACGCCGAAGCTCGCTGGCAGTGCAATTCGGATCAGCGTCGCCGATTTAATTTCACCGATCGTGTTCGTGGCTCTGGCGGTCGCCCTGGTGCGCCGGCGTCTGCATTGGCCGCAATGGACGCTGCCCCGGCTATGGCTCTGGCTTGGTTTATTGAGCGCCGTGCTGGCGATGGCGCTTGTCGTGGGAAGGGTGAAATTCGGGATTTGGCTGCCTTGGGCGGTGGTCAACAAGTTCGGCGGCTGGTTCGCGCTGGTCTGGTATCTGGTCGTTGGCGGCTTGGTCTCCGGGGCGCTTGGAGCCGATGGCAAGGATCGGTTTCTAAAAGTCTTCCTGATCTTCCTGTGGGCCACTTGTGCTCTCAGTGTGATTGGCTTCGTGCTCTTCCAGGCCAATGTCAGCTTGCCGATTTGGCTGCGATACGAACGGGCCGAGGGTTTCATGCAAAACCCGAATGCCTTTGGGGTCCTTGTCACCGTCGCCATCGCGGCTCAATTTCCTTTCGCCCGGGCTGGTGCGCTATTCGGCCCGTGGGTGCATCGCGCCGGCCTCGCCCTCGCACTCACTGCGCTGGTGCTGACCGGGTCGCGCAGCGCCTGGCTCGGCTTCCTGCTCGCTGCGCCTTTGCTGGCAGTGACGCGGATGGTGCCGTGGCGGGATCTGGGCATTGCGGCGGCAAGCGCAGCTATGGTGTTGGGTGTCGTGTTATTCGGCACGCCGGCTTTGATGAAAGAAAGGCATGCCAACTATCAAAGCGTCGCCGGCGGCTACGTTTTAAATGAACCGATGTTCTCTGGGTCCGATCGGGGACTGTTGTACAGGTACCGGACCGGCTTGATGGCGCTCGACCTGTGGCAGCGCGAGCCCATCCTTGGGGCAGGCCTTGGCGGTTTCCCGCATCACCTGGTGAAGACCGGACACGTCGCGGAGGTTATTCACAGTACGTATTTGTGGATTCTCACCGAAATGGGTGCGGTCGGGTTCATTGCATTTGCCGTTTTTTTTGCCGCCGTGTTGCGCGCTCTCTGGCGGCAAAAGGCAAGTGGCCACGATCCGCGCTTGGCCATCACCGGAATGGCGGTAATGCTCACATTTGCTGGGGCAGCGATCGGCATGGAGGCGATGTACCAGCGGCACCTGTGGTTCATCCTCGGCCTTGTCCTGGCGCTGCCAGCGCCTCGTAGCGCCATGGTAAGCGCGCGGGAATGACCCCGCTGAACAAAGCGATCGTAAGGAGCCTCGACCTACAACTGCTTGCCTGGGGCGCGATACTGATACCGCTGTTCGTATTCGTCGCCCCGAAGATTTCTTACTGGCCTCTTGTGCTCTCTGGCATCGTTGGCTTGTCTCGTTACGCGGCGCTGAGCAGCCTCCCGCCGCGGTCGCTGCGGCCTCTGATCGGCTGGACACTGGCGCTGTTATCCTGGATCTTGTTTTCGCTCCTATATACGCTCGATGTTACGGCCGGTCTGACCCTGTTCCTCAAACTCTGCGCCTATGCTGCTTGTGGCGTGGCACTTGTCGGAATAACCCTCGATCACCGCGCAGCTATGTGGCGCGGCGCAGGATACGCCCATCTAGCGGGAGGGCTGGCTATCGCCGCAGCATTGGGCGTCGACTATTTCTCCGGCGGGGCGGTATCGACGCTGCTTTTCGGCGACGGCCCGCGGTTGGGGGCGGTCAACCGGAACACCACCGCAATCGTCTATCTGGCCCTGTTCGCCTGGCTGTTGTGCATTTGGCTGCGTGGCTACGACTTCACCTGGGTCGCCGCAGTGCCGCCCCTCCTTGCGGTCGTTTTCGCCTGGCTGTTCGGCCACTTCGCGGTCGTGCTTGCCTTGTTTATCGGCGCGCTCGTGTTCGGCTGTGCGATGCTGCGACCGAGGTTGACCGGCGTCGCCATTGCCCTGCTCTGCGCCGCGCTCGTTATCCTGGCACCGGTCTCAGGCAAGCTGCTGGCGCCCGGGCCGTGGTTGCGATCAGCCCCGGTCCTTGTCCAGTTTTCGGCCTATCACCGGCTAAAGATCTGGTCATTCGCTGCGGATCGGATCATGGAACGACCGCTCCTCGGCTGGGGTATCGATGCCTCGCGCCGCATCCCAGGCGGCGACGCAGCGATCGATATAAACCGCGATCTTGGCCTTGCGACGCGGCGTTATGAGACGCAAGCCGTCATCATGCCGCTCCACCCGCACAACGCAGCATTACAGGTTTGGCTTGAGCTCGGGATTGTCGGCGCCCTGCTCCTGGCTGCGCTCTGCGGCGGTATTCCGATTGCCTGCACGCGTGCGGCTTGGCCACGCGCATCCATTGCCGCAGGCCTGGCGGTATTCTCCACCGCATATGTCTTGGCGATGCTCAGTTTCAGCCTCTGGCAGTCGCGCTGGCACGCCGCGCTTTGGCTGGCCGGAGCAAGTGCCGTGATCCTGCTGGGCAATGGGCCGGGACAGAAGGTGAGAACGGCCTAACGGGCAGGCGGGCGCATTACAATTCCGCCGCGTTGGCTGCGGGCGGCCCCATGTCCGGCCCAGAGCGCTTCAATATGCCACCATCGTCCCGGCGGCCAAACAACCACAACGCACCGCCGGGAAGGCTTATCACTACCGCGACCGCGCCATAGAGGAGCGATATCAGCAACGCGCTTTCCTCTGTTACGCCCACCGAGCCCAGTACCGCGACCATGGCCACCTCGCGAACCCCCCATCCAGCGATGGAAATCGGAAGAGCCGTTGCCAGTACAACGATCGGCATCAGCGCCACGCAGGTAAACAAGCCGATGCCAACGCCCAGCGACTGGGCTATGGCGTAGACAGCGGCGGCGCCGAGCAATTGCACGGCAATCGAGGCGCCGAGTGTTGCCGCCACGTAGCCCGGCCGTATCATGAGCTTCCAGAGATCCTTGCCGAGCTGCCTCACGCCGCGCACCATTGGGTTTGCCGACAGCAATCTTGGCAATGGAAGCGTTCCGAGACCGACCACGGCAACGATGGCAAGAGCGCAGCCTGCGACGACGCCCCACAACCAGATCGGCGCGGTCTGGCTGCCCGTGCCGTCGAAAGCAAACGGCAGCGCAATAGCGACTAACAGCGCTATTGCGGCAAGGGCGACGACACGGTCGACAACGACCGAGGTGATCGCCAAGCCAGTCGGCAGACCTGCGCGACGCACCAGCCACATTCGCACACCATCGCCGCCCAGCCCCGATGGCAACAGCTGGTTGAAGAATTGCCCGATCCAGTAAAGCGACCACAAACGCCAGTATGATGGTCGATGGGCTCCGACCGGGCGGAGCGAGCGGATGACGATCGACCAGCGCCCAGCCGAAACGAAATTCGTCGACCAGATCAACAGGAACGCCATCACGAGCCAGATCAGCTCAATCCGCGCGAGCCCGGATGCCAGTGCGCCGCGATCGACCGATGCCACAACTATGAGAATGAGCGTGATGGAGATCGTCACCCGCAAAACAGGTCGCCACATCGCTTTCATCAACGCATTTATTCCCGAGGCCATATTCCCAAGACCGATCGCACCGCTCGATTGTAACATCAACGATTCGATCGAGTACTAGGTTGCAAGACAATGTCGGGCACGGTGCGGGCCTCGCGGCCGAACCGCGGACCCACCATGACACCGCAATGACGCGTAAATGGGCGTTCTTAATCGCACTTTGGGGTGCGTCGATGACCCTTCCCTCGGGTATCATCAGCGCGAATGAACCGGCAATACATCGCGGAAACGGGCAGGTTTGAGAACCCGTCCCCATGGGTATTTTCGGGCCGTATCACGGCCGCTTCCGGACGACCTCGGAATCGGCCTAAAACTCTTTGGAATCAATGGGCTTGTGGTATAATCCGTTGGCCCAGGCGGGCGCATTTGCCGACTGCGCGCCGGAGCGCTTCTCCGCGCTCTTTTCGGTCGGCCGGAAGCGTTTGATTTGAAGTCCAAATTCCCTCTTTTCGATAGAAGACAATCATGAAACTCGTCATCGAGCGGTCGGCCCTCATGAAATCCCTGGGCCACGTCCAGAGCGTGGTTGAGCGTCGTAACGCGATCGCCATCCTCTCCAACGTGCTGATAGAGGCCGATGGCGGCAATCTGGAGCTTTCCACCACAGACATGGATGTGGGGATCACCGACAAGGTTGCGGCCGATATCAGCGCCGACGGCGCGACCACGGCCCCGGTTCATACGCTCTACGACATCGTCCGCAAGCTGCCTGATGGGGCGCAGGTCGAACTCGAGACCGAGGATTCAAGCCGCATGGTGCTGCGTGCGGGCCGCTCCACCTTCAACATCTCCTGTTTGCCCAAAGAAGATTTCCCGGCCCACCAGGAAGCGGACCTGCCGCACACATTCACTCTGCCGGCGGCCGAACTTCGCGCGCTGATCGACCGCACCCATTTCGCGATTTCCACGGAGGAGACGCGCTACTACCTGAACGGCATCTATCTGCATACCGCGGAGACGGACGGCGTACAGGTGCTGCGCGCGGTGGCCACCGATGGTCATCGCCTTGCGCGGATCCAGATGCCGATGCCCGAGGGCGCGGCGGGCATGCCCGGCGTGATCGTGCCGCGCAAGGCTGTCTCCGAGCTACGCAAGCTGGCGGACGAATCGACCGACCCGATCGAGGTTGCGCTGTCCGATGCGCGCATTCGCTTCACCTTCGACGGCGTCGTGCTGAACTCCAAGCTGATCGACGGCACCTTCCCCGACTACCAGCGCGTCATTCCGGCGGAAAACGACAAGGTCCTCGAGGTCGATTGCAGTGAATTCACCAAGGCGGTCGACCGGGTCTCGACGATCTCGACCGAGAAGTCGCGCGCCATCAAGCTGGCCCTCGACAGCGGCAGTCTGGTGCTATCCGCCTCCAGCCCCGAAGCCGGTACCGCAACGGAGGAGCTTGAGGTCAGTTACGGCAACGACCCGATGGAGATCGGCTTCAACTCCCGCTATCTGCTCGACATCACCCAGCAGATCGAAGGCAACGGCGCCAAGCTGACCCTCGCCGACGCGGCCTCGCCGACGATCATTCAGGACGCCTCCGACACCAGCGCGCTCTACGTCCTGATGCCGATGCGGGTTTGAGCGTGACCGCGCTGCTGGTCGAGAATCCAACGGTTGCCATGAGTGGACCGGGTTCGGACCGGGGGGAACAGGCACCCCGGCCGCAATCTGCGTTTTCGGGGCCCGCCGTGCGCCGCATCGTGCTCACGGATTTCCGCAACTATGCCCGCCT